>Ga0233432_10002637_pt1 | contig 16553 bp, 14 predicted proteins | sample SI_122_August201_6_FD_179870 | JGI IMG/M metagenome (GOLD analysis project Ga0233432, IMG submission 179870) | Seawater microbial communities from Saanich Inlet, British Columbia, Canada - SI_122_August2016_10_MG | ecosystem: Environmental > Aquatic > Marine > Inlet | place: Canada: British...
GACTGGGTTTAGGGTTTACTCAATGGATGAACTACACATTTCCTAGCGTTACTCTTTTAGATTCACCAGTCCCCGGTGATAATAAGAATCAAATCTGGAAGGTAGGGGCAAACGCTTCTGAACCACAATACCTCTTCAAGCGCCTGTCCTCTGTTTCTTCCGTCGCCATCCAAATCGAAAGGATATCAATCCCACCCTCTCTGGAGACTTTGGAATTAACATCCACTGAGAATGCCGCAGGGTCCATCAGCCTCACAGATCACTGGAAACAGGTCATGGGCTGGATCGGACCAGGGCTTCTTCACGATGCCAATAATCATATGGCGGGTTTGTTGGCGCTTGCGGAATGCCTCTGGGAAAACCCGGATATAAAGTCTCTGCCTGAAAAAACCCAGGTAGATCTGCGCTGGATAATCCAGTGTGCGGAGGAATCATCAGCTATTTTTCAAACACTGACAAGAGTGTATCGATTGGGACGTAATAAATACGGCTATGCAGATCTCAGGGAATTACTGGATGAATCAGCAAAGCTTTTTGAAATTTCATTGCCCAGATCTGTGCAAATTGATGTAAGGCATGAGGAAGTAGAGTTACCGGTTCGAATCAGTTCCAAAGAATTTTTCCAGCTCTTATTGGGCTTGATGGCTGAGGCGTTTCCAAATAGCAATGCAATACCTGCTGGAACTTTGAGTTTGAAGTCATCATCAGGCACTCGTTCGGCAGAAAAGAAATCATGTATTGCTGGAAAGTGGATGGATGACGCTATGGCAACTATCGAAATTCAATTTGATTGCGAACTGTCAAAAAGCTTGCCTGAGGCTGACGGGTTAAAACAGGTTTCAATTGGCCATCTTTCGGAGCTTTTGGAATTAAACAGTTCTTTTGTTTGTTTAAATACAGAAAAATGTGGATGGATGATTGCGTTTCCAATGGCTGAGCTTGATTGAATTCTCATTTCATGATTCTGTTGATCGCAAAATCAGAATGTGCTGGAAACTATTACTGACGAAATGGCTGGAATTGCATTCTAGCTCATTCTACAGCATCAAACTTTATCCGTTGCCATCTGATTCAACATTGCCATTGATTTCCAAGGACCAATCATAAAAGTTATCAAGCAGGATTTCCTTGATTTTCCACACCATGGTCATCGTCATGGCCACAGGCATGACCACCATGAAAACGGTCAACCATGGCCGTGCATTCTCTACCATTTTCAGGAAAAAAACAACCGGTGCAGGCAGTGAAGAAGATAACCAGACCAAATGATAAAGTAAGATGCATATCATCATCATACTCAACATCCGACGATTTAAGCCTGAAAAAAGCTCTGTATCATGACGCAGTGTCTCGTCTGGAATCATGAAAGCGAGGCGCTTGAGCAAGAAATTCAAATGATAAAGATACGTTAACCCGCAGAAGAAAAGCAGGGCCACAGAGAAGCTGTAGAAGGGAATCAATGGAAAATCATGCCAAAAGAAAAGAAACGGTGTTAATCCCATGTTCAGGACACCGATTAAAATAGATCGATCCACCGCCTTTGACCATATACGTTCCTGAGGTTGAAATTTTCCAATTTGAAACAATCCAAACAGCAGCATCGCGTTAGCTAGCAAAGGCAACAGAACTCCCATCTCACGGGCCCGAGCGTATAAATCGGTATGTGCTTCAGCAAGCAATGCCAGGGGCAACCCCCAAAACAAAGCAGATAAACCTCGAATCAGTCGGCCAACAGACTTGAGGATGGACTTCTTGAGTGCAAGGCTTGACCTGTTCGTAACGTCGATCATCACGAGCTTAAGTAGGTATAATCTGACAACCCCTGATCATAGTCGCGAAGTAAGCGCATCCCCTCTCGTGGCTTTATTTGATCAGCCTTGATTGCTCTGTCCACCTGACGCTTCATGTGACGCTTGAGTTCACGCTGATCATATTGAACCGAAGACAAAGCCAAACCCACATTGCTGCCTTCGATCACTTCCTCAATGTAGTAACCAGAAGGTTCGTCTTCATCCAGAAATACGTGCGCTTCATTCACTTTGCCAAACAGATTGTGAAGATCGCCCATAATATCCTGGTAAGCCCCCATCAAAAAAAATCCTAGATAATATTTATCCTTTAAGTGACCCGACTCATCGACTTGAATTTCATGCAAGGGAAGCGTATTTGACGTATCTTCAAAATCAATGAATTTGTCCACTTTACCATCTGAATCACAAGTAATGTCAACAAGCGTACCCTCACATTCGGGGGCTGTCTTAAGTTTGTTGATGGGCATGATGGGAAATAACTGATCCAAGGCCCAATGATCTAGAAGGGATTGAAATACGCTGAAGTTGCAAAGGTACTGGTCTGCAAGCTGGTCCTTCAACTGACGGATTTCCTCTGGCACGTGAGCTTTGCCTCGATAGCTTTCTAGGACACCTTTTCCTATCTCCCAGAATAAAGTTTCTATCTTGGCCTTATCTACTAATTCCAAAAGACCAAGTGTAAACATGTTATACGCGTCGTCCTTGCGTTCCAATGCGTCATGATAAGCTTCAAGTCGATTGAGATTAGTCAGGTTGTCTCTCATTTCGAGCAGCTCCTTGACCAGAGGATGCTCATCGCCATTGTAAGTAAAATGATCCGCAGGGGTGCCTTTTTTAATAGAACCAAGGACCTCGACAAGAAGCACGCTGTGATGAGCCACAATTGCACGACCACTTTCACTCGTGATTTGCGGATGAGGAACTTCCTCCGCATCGCACACGTTTCCAAGATAGTAAACAATATCGTTGGCGTACTCCTGAAGGGTATAATTGGTGGAACTTTCAAAGGCGGTCCGACTGCCATCATAATCCACACCAAGCCCTCCCCCAACATCTACGATTTCAATTTTAAATCCTAACTTATAGAGTTTTGCATAAAGACGAGCAGCTTCCTGTGTTGCCTTTTTGAAAGTCAGAATATCTGGTACTTGAGAGCCAATGTGAAAGTGAAGCAGCTTGAAGCAATGCTCCATTTTTTCCTTTTTCAACAACTCGGAGGCGGCTACCAGTTCACTCGTACTCAGTCCAAATTTTGCATTTTCCCCAGCACTTTCAGCCCATTTACCAGCTCCTTTGCTAAGCAGACGAGCGCGAATACCAATCATGGGCTCAACTCCGACCTTTCGAGAAATGGTAATAATTTGGTTAAGCTCTTCCATCTTTTCAACCACCAAGATAACTTGCTTATTGAGTTTGATTCCCATCAATGCCATGTGGATATACCCACTATCTTTGTAGCCATTGCAAACCATCAGGCTACCGGGAGAGTCCTGAAGGGACATGGCAGCAAATAATTCAGGCTTGCTGCCAACCTCCAACCCCATTCCAAAGGGCTTGCCACCTTCCATGATTTCCTCAACCACTTCTTTAAGTTGATTGACCTTGATTGGAAAGACACCCCGGTAAGTGTTTTTGTAATCGCACTCCTTGATAGCTCGTTGGAAGGATTGATTGATCGAAGCGACCCGGTGTTTGAGGATGTCCTGAAACCGAATGAGTATGGGAAATTTAAGACCTCTGGATTTTACCTCTTCGACAATGTCCATCATGTCCACCGAGCCACCCGCATCTTGCAAAGGGTATGCCGTCGCATGCCCTTCCTCGTTGATGCCAAAATAGTTGGCACCCCAACGATTGATATGGTAGAGCTCACTCGCCTTGTCCACTGACCACGCTTCACGTTTTTCCTTCAAATCTCTCATTCGACCTAAAATAGGATGAGACGCACTATATCGGGAGGTTTCAGGAATTCAATAATCTGTGTACTCTTTTTGAAGGAAAACGAATCAGGCAGAAATCATACAAAAACCCCGCTTTCAGCAGGATCAATTCAAACATTCACTTTGATGTCATTCGCAATTCATATGTGTTTTATTTTAATTTATTAAGGCAATTCTTTCTTTTCTATATTATTAAACAAAATTTCACCAATTGAAAATTAACTTGAATTGAAAATAAAAATATTTAAGTTTTTTTACTTATGAGAACAGCAAAAGAAATTGACCAGCAAATCAAATCACTACTCAAAGAAAAAGAGTCATTGAAGAATATTAACCCAAATAAAACCCACAAAGAAATAATGCATGATATATCAGATCCACTTAATTTGATTAAAAATGTATTTAGGGATCACGGGTTGAAGTTCAGCAAAGAAATAGTTAAAGGAGAATTATATGCTTTTAAGTTTAAATCCGATAAAAATTTCAAAAAGCTCAACCAATCGATGGTTTACGATTTTCTGAAGGAAAAAGAATACAATGAGTTATGGGCAAGCAAAAGGGATTTGAATAAATATTTTCCTAATACAGATTGCACGGAATATATAAAATCTAGAAGCACTCATCAAATACGAAGATTTGATCAAAAAGGCCAAATAACTCATTCTGTTTTACGAGGACAGAAAATATTATATTTACTCAAATGAATAATTTCAATCTTTCATACTGAATAGGGTTAAACCAGATCCGACTTTTCAAAAAGTGGCAATCCTGAACGATGTTCAGGAAGAGAGCAGAAGGATCAGGGAAAGATTTATTTCATGATATCAGAACTTGATGGGGGATGATAGGGATATAGATAAATGGTATTGCGATGGTTATCCATATGTTTTTTTGCAGGAGATCACAGCTTGAATATAGGTCTTCGTTGAGGTTGCATGATTGCCATGGGATTTATTGCTTTGAAACAAATTGTCAAGGAATGTAACAAGGAACTCCAAAACTATCAGATCGAGGACTGGCCAGGGGCTGTCAACGGGCTTCAAGTAGAGAATAACGGGAAAATACACAAGATAGCGGCTGCTGTAGATGGAACCTTTGCAACGGCCCAGAGGGCCGTAGAGCAAAACGCCGATTTATTGATTGTTCACCACGGATTATTCTGGAACAAAACTCATCCGTGGACAGGCAGGAAGTATGCATTCATGAAATTTTTAATGGATCACAATCTTGCCGTCTACAGCTCACACCTCCCTCTGGATGTGCATCCGGTTTTAGGCAACAACGCATTGCTCTGCAAGGCATTGGGACTCAATAGTTTAAAACCTTTTTTCAAGGATAAAGGAAGGGAGCTCGGTTTACGTGCAGGTAAAAAAATCTTGCGAGCCAAACTAATGGAAAACCTAGAAGGAATTTTAGGAACCAAGCCAACGTTGTTGCCCGGTGGGCCTGAGCTCTGCCAAAAAATAGGTGTGGTGACAGGAGGGGCTGGGGCCGAACTTGCCATTGCTGCCCGCGAGGGGGTGGATACGTTCATCACAGGTGAAGGCCCTCATTGGACATTCGCTTTGGCCGAAGACTTGGGCATCAACGTGATTTATGGAGGCCACTATGCTACGGAGACCTTTGGTGTAAAAGCTTTGGCCGAGCAACTGTCCGATCGATACAAGCTGCCCTGGACTTTCATTGATCATCCAACAGGACTTTAACAGCAGTTGAATAATTTTGACTGATTCAACCCAAACACGATTCATCCAACGACTCTTAACTGATGGAGGTTTTCAACGATTTTCGACATCTGAGATGATTGCACTTAAATGTCCTGCCGCCCAAGAAAAGAAAGAGCGTCTACTCAACGGACACCCGATAAAAAGATGCCCTCCTTTCTGTTTTTAATGAAAGATAATGAGCCTTTCCAATTGTCAGGGCTCGCAGAAGAATAATGGTTAACTTTTATCAACATGCACTTTTTTGTTCACGCTGATCATAAATACTCACTTTCTGAAAATGTATCATAAGAGTTTACCTGTTTAATTATTTAAGTGTATTAGCCATATTAATAAATAAATGAGAAATTTTAAATGCCTGTCAATGCTCTGCAGGGAAGCATCTCAGGTAATTCGAGAAAAGGTCAGCTCATACGAATTTATCAAAACCGCATTTAAAAGGACATCGATGGAGTTTGAAGTTTCATTGCATTCAGGTGAGGTATTGCGGCCGTGAGTGCTACCTCTTAAATACTCCGCTATGAAGTTTTCGGGCTTTTCTACGAGTGCCTCTTCTCAACATTAATTTACAGATTCATTTGTGATGGAACGCCTCAACCAAGGGCGTCCAAGCCTAATGCACCTTTTGAAAAATAGTAAGGTGGCAAACAAGCCATTGAATCTTTGATCAACAAGAAGAATGAGATTTTAAGGACAAAGCTCAACCACGATGGCAGTGATGTTATCTTTGCCAGAAGCATCAAGAGCTTCTTTGACCACAGCCTCGGCTGGGTTCAAATCCTTAAGGTAGGGAGGTGGTTTTGATACTGTTTTTTCGACGGTATAGGGAGTAATGCCATCTGCCACACCATCAGTACAAAATACAAGTCGATCCTCTTGACCTAAAGTCAATCGCCCCAATTGAGGTGAACTGCAAGCACGCCCACTGCCTATCGATTTTTCGAGCACATTGTTTGAGGGATGACGTCGGGCTTTCTCTGAAGACAACTTGCCTTCCCGCACCTTGCGAGCGGCCACTGTATGATCATTTGTCAGTTGATCAATGGAACCTTTGGAAGGCAAATGATAGATCCGGCTGTCTCCCAAGTGAGCAAAGTGAAGAACCCTTTGATGTATCCAGCCAATGCTTAAGGTAGCTCCCATATTACAACACTCTTGATAGTGGCTTGAGACTTTCAGAATAGCATCATGAATCTGCCGACAAAAAGCAGTAAGTATTTTGTTATAATCTATTTGAGAAACTTTTCTACCTCGATGAAACTCACGTGAAATCAGGTCGGAAATCGATCTCAATGCCGATTGACTGGCATACTCTCCCGCCTCTGCCCCCCCAATGCCATCGCTTACTGCGAAAATAAAATGATTCTTTCCTGATAAAGCCGTTCCTTCTTTACCTAGGTAACAAAGCTCGCATTCATCAAACATCATCAGCAGGAACGAATCCTCATTGTTGCGACGATATCGGCCAGGGTTCGTTTGGGCCGTCCATTTGATGTCATGCATCTTATCCATACCACTCATAGAGTTCACTTTTTCCCAATCACGTCCTCTTGCCTCAAACCTTCACCACTTTCCTTGAGGATGGCGAATTCGAAATCAATGATGCAAAAGCGCCCTAGCTGAGTGCTGTATGTCACGTTACGCGCAAAAGGGTCGTCATGAACGACGCCGAAAGATTCGAGCTCTTCAAACAGACTTTTGAGCTTGCTGGGGCTCAGGCTTTGCACAATGGCTCCGACATTAGTGGTCACGAGGTAAAGCGCTTCAGAATCTTTTTGGACCAGCTTGGGGACAAAGTCACAACCCTGTTTTTCCAAGTATTCAAGCATACGGACTTCATTGTCAAAACGCTCTTGAGCATGTTTCCCGCTGAAGCGCTTGTGAACTCGACCGTCAAAGCCGATGTGCACCGTCGATCGCGGTGTGTTTTTCATTTCACGCATGACACCGTAAAACTAACACGAGCGGGAAAAGCGATCCAGCAAGTAAAACAGCGGGAAGAACAAGGAACTCCTGAAGCTGGTCGGTCTCTGTTTGGTTCGACTTGAAATGTCCACGGCACTCAGCACCGGAAACCGTATCAAGATGGAAGATGCCTATTTGGCTTTGTCCTATCAGGAGTATGATTAAATTTTGAAAACTGCCCGAAGACAAAAAATATTTGAGAGATGGTTCACTTTTTGCTTAAATGATTTGAGGGTTGCTGGTGCCTCTAATTGTCCAGTGCCTTTGACGTTAGAAAATAAAACTGAATTATTCATCATATGCCTAAATACAAGCTCGAATACATCTGGCTAGACGGCTACCAGCCTGTTCCCAACCTGCGCGGCAAAACCAAAATCGTCGGCGAAGCGCCTCAATCTGTAGAAGATTGCCCACTTTGGGGTTTTGACGGCAGTTCCACTCAGCAAGCAGAGGGTGGCAATTCCGATTGCATGCTGAAGCCTGTTGGACTCTACCCCGACGCAGCACGCGACAATGCTTTCATCGTCATGTGCGAAGTCATGATGCCAGACTGCACGACCCCCCACCCTTCGAATTATCGTGCAACCATTCTGGATGATCCCGGAATGGATGCCTGGTTTGGCTTGGAGCAAGAATATTTTCTCTACCATAAGGAACGCCCACTAGGCTGGCCAAGCGAAGGCTTCCCTGGTCCTCAAGGTGAATACTACACTGGGGTGGGCTACGCCAATGTTGGATCTGTTGCCAGAGAAATAGTGGAACAACATCTTGAACTTTGCCTCGAAGCGGGAATTAACCACGAAGGTATCAATGCTGAGGTGGCAAAAGGCCAGTGGGAATTTCAGGTTTTCTCAAAAGGTTCCAAAAAATGTGCGGATGATATTTGGGTCGCACGCTACCTGTTGATGCGCCTTTGCGAATCTTACGAGGTGGATGTTGAATGGCATTGCAAGCCTTTCCGCGGAGACTGGAATGGATCAGGCATGCACTGCAACTTTTCGACCAAACACCTGCGTGAAGTTGGTGGCAAAGATTACTTCTTGCAATTAATGGATGCGTTCGAAAAGAACAAAGAGGAGCATATTGCCGCTTACGGACCAGACAATCACCTGCGTTTGACAGGACTGCATGAAACCCAGTCTATCGACAAGTTCAGTTGGGGTATTGCAGATCGTGGCGCTTCCATTCGTGTGCCACACAGCTTTGCTCAAAATGACTGGAAAGGTTATCTGGAAGATCGTCGTCCCAATTCACAGGGTGATCCATACCAAATCTGCTCACGCGTTCTCAAGACGATTGCAGAAGTTCCAACTGCTTAGCTCATCCAAGTTGGTTGTTGACCTTAGATAAGCCTTCTCTCCGAATGGAGAGAAGGCTTATTGCGTTTTACAAACATTCGATATTGGATTCGTCTATCCGCTGATCCCTGGCTTCATTAAAGTAATCAAGCTTGCTCAATTTGAGCCGAACAATCTCTGGTAAATCCATGTTGTCTGTCAATGCACTTCCGTTTTCCATTATCCATGCAGCAAAAGGTCCTTCAACCTGAGGCGCTCCCATAATTTCGAATTGGCTGGGGTCTAATGCAATGATATCCGTGACATAACGATGCGTCACCGTGCGAACCCCCCGTATCCTGACTGTTTTCTTCATGATTCCAATTTAACTCAAAAAACTTCAAGCGCCATTATCTTGAACCATGTAGGTGAATTAAAGTATTTCGCATTCACCTCCCTCTCAAAAGGTCTTTGATTCATGGAAAGTTTTTGAGATTGTTTTGGGATGCTCCTCTCACGCATCACAATCGCTATATGGATCGCCGTGTTGACAGTGACACCGACTCAAGCCGCTAAACAGATGAATGTTCTGTTTATCCTGGTGGATGACCTGGGCTATATGGACATTGGAGCTTATCACCCTGATTCCTTTTACGAAACACCTCACATTGATGCCTTGGCTCATCAAGGAATGCGATTCACCCACGGTTATGCAGCCAATCCTGTGTGCAGCCCTACCCGATACAGCATCATGACCGGAAAACATCCATCACGCGTGGATGCGACTAATTTTTTTGCAGGAAACCGCCCGGGAAAATTCAAGCCAGCAAAACTTAACGACCGCATGCCATTATCGGAAATTACCCTGGCAGAGGCCTTCAAAGAGCACGGATATGCAACCTTCTTTGCAGGTAAATGGCACTTGGGGCCATCCGAAGAATTCTGGCCAGAGCATCAGGGTTTCGACATCAATAAGGGTGGGTGGCGAGCTGGCGGCCCATGGAAAGCAGGGAAATACTTTTCACCCTACGCCAATCCTCGACTCAAAGATGGGCCGGATGGTGAACATTTACCTTCTCGTCTAGCTTCAGAAACCATTGCATTCATGAGGCAGCACAAGGAGGAAAACTTTTTGGCCTACCTTTCATTTTATTCCGTTCACACACCATTGATGGCTCCCGAAGCCCTGGTGCAAAAATATCGGGAGAAAGCTGAACGGCTTGGATTGAGGAACAAAGAAGCATTTCAAGATGAGGAGCAAGTCTGGCTCAATGCGAAACAGCCTCGAAAAGTAAGAACCCTTCAGGCACATGCTGTCTACGCAGCCATGATGGAATCCATGGATACAAATGTAGGTCGCGTGCTGGATTCTCTGGTCGAAATGGGTATCGAAGACCGGACAATTATTTGTTTCATGTCTGACAACGGAGGTCTGTCCACCTCGGAAGGTTCACCTACTTCAAACATACCTTTGCGAGGGGGCAAAGGCTGGATTTATGAAGGTGGGATCCGTGAACCATACATCATTAAATCACCGAATATGCAGCGCCCCGGCAGCACGAGCGGGTTCCCTGTAGTGAGTATGGATTTCTACCCCACGCTTCTTGAGTTGGCAGGGCTTCCACTGAAACCTGAACAACATCTGGATGGGGTTTCATTGGTACCTATCCTCAAGGGAAACAATGCCCCAAAACGCGATTCCTTATTCTGGCATTATCCGCATTACAGCAATCAGGGTGGGTTTCCTGGCGGTGCCATCCGAGCAGGTGATTGGAAACTCATTGAACGCTACGAAGACGGCCAGTCTCACCTGTACAACATACGTCATGACTTGGGTGAAACAAAGGATTTGGCGAATCAATACCCAGAGCGTGCTGAAGCAATGCGTCAGAAATTACACGCATGGTATCAGGAAGTGGATGCAAAGTTCCTGCAAGCAAAAGACCAGGGTCCCATGCCTTGGAGACCTTAAGCCTTGTTTGAGAGAGTGTCTGCTGTGGGTGCTTTTCTTGGAATTTATCAGCCAGCCCCAACCCTTGGATATCAGAACCTGATCCAGATATTGAAGGCCAGAGAAAAAAGGCCATGTTACTCGTAATATCCGCAGTTGAACGATTGCCTTCTGTTTCGATATGAGATACAGATTAAACATGGATCTAAACACAAATGTGGTCATCTATGATGGGGACTGCCCATTGTGCACTTTTCAGATGAAGTTGCTGACATGGATGGACTGGTTCAATGTGACGACCTTAGTTCCGTTATCCAATCCTAAGATACAGAGCATCGCACCGCAGTTGAAGCGCGAGGACTTGATGGCAGCAATCCATTGCATCGACAAACAAGGAAAAATCCAGCGCGGTGCACGTTGTATTCGGTTTGTTTCGCTTAGAATGCCGCTGTTGATCCCACTTGCCATTATTCTTTGGATTCCTGGAGTCATTTGGGTTGCCGAAAAGGTCTACCAATGGATCAGTGCAAACCGGTTGATCCTGAGTCGGGTTTTTGGGTGTAAAGATGCATGCGGGATAGTACCACAACGTCAGCGAAAACAGGAAGATGTGTTTAACAAACCTTCCTGAATCCCCGCTTGATTCCTCCATTCTCAAAAAAACCCACAGAGAATGATTTCAGATTGCATTGATGCAACACGCTTCAAGGTTTGCCATGAAAAGGTTGTGGCAGACCTACTCGCATCTCGTAATGCATCTCATCATTGGGAGGGATACTTGTCGAGCAGCGCATTGTCCACCGCCACTGCTGTCACGGCTTTGACCCTGATAAATCACGATCAGAAAAATAAATCAACAGACACCAAAGCATTTCAGGAAAAGGGTATTCAATGGCTAACAGATCACGTCAATGACGATGGCGGTTGGGGGGATACGACACTGAGCTTAAGCAATATTAGCACGACAGCTTTGGTATGGGCTGCATTTGGAGCAGTTGAGGGAGCAGCGGAAACGCATCATGAGTTGATGTCAAAAACCGAGTCATGGCTGAGAGAAAAAGCGAGCTCCCTCTCCGTGGAATCTCTTTCCAAAGCAATTATTCACCGTTATGGAAAAGATAAAACCTTTTCAATCCCCATACTCACAATGTGTGCGTTATCTGGACGTTTTGGAACCGGTCGAGCGGCATGGAAAACTGTATCAGCCTTACCCTTCGAACTCGCTGCATGCCCACCAAAATGGTACGCAGCCATGCGACTACCAGTGGTCAGTTATGCCTTACCGGCCCTGATTGCTATTGGCCAGGTTCGGCATTATTGGAGGCCAACACGAAACCCGATCACACGACTGCTTCGTTATTTGACGAAAAAGCCAACTCTTCGACGGCTACTCAATATTCAGCCCTCAAGCGGCGGTTTTCTGGAAGCCACACCGCTTACCAGCTTTGTAGTCATGAGTCTTGCGGGCTGCAAATTATCAACTCACCCTGTGGCTCAGGCAGGAGTTGAATTCCTGAAAACATCCATGCGCCCGGATGGAAGTTGGCCCATCGACACAAACCTTGCTACATGGGTCACTACACTTAGCGTTCAAAGTCTGGGAACAAGAGGCTTGAATGGGATAACTGCGGAGGAGAGAAACAGCATCCAGTCGTGGCTCGCAAATCAGCAGTATAAGGATACCCACCCTTTTACTCAGGCAAAACCCGGAGGGTGGTCGTGGACTGACTTACCAGGGGGTGTTCCGGATGCGGATGACACACCGGGTGCACTTCTGGCATTGCATAGTCTAACAGAGGATCCATCATCCGTTAAAAACCAGGCTTTGATGGGAATCCAATGGTTGCTGGATTTACAGAACAGTGACGGCGGAATCCCTACCTTTTGCAAGGGTTGGGGTAAGCTTCCTTTTGATCGCAGCAGTTCGGATTTAACCGCTCATTGCTTACGCGCCTGGAGTCTTTGGTATCCACACATGTCGCAACAAACTCAAAAATCAGTCGACAAAGCAATTCGGAGAGCAGTGCTTTTTCTGGAATCGAATCAATTCGAAAATGGATACTGGCTTCCATTATGGTTCGGAAATCAACACGCGGTAAATGATGAAAATCCGATCTATGGCACGAGCAAGGTCTTAGAAGGATTCCTTTCGCTTGAATCGCCACACGATCAAAAGGTGTCTCACATGTTGGAAAAGGGGCTGAAATGGTTACTGGAACAACAAAACCTAGATGGTGGTTGGGGCGGTATTTTCAGCACTGCCTCCACAAACGAAGAGACGGCTTTATGTATTTCAGTGATTGCCCAGATGTTGAAAAAACAGAAATTTGATAATCCAAGGACGACTACCAAGTGCGAGGAAGCGCTGAGTCGTGGGCTGAAATGGTTACTACCTCGCATAGAGAACGATGCTTACCAGATGGTATCGCCCATCGGATTTTATTTTGCAAAACTTTGGTACTTCGAAGCCATGTATCCTCTCGTATTCGTGGCAGGTGCCTTGAATCAGGTAGATCAATTATTACAAAAGGAAAACCTCGAGCCTCAAAGCTAGGCCAATATCCAAATCGTGACAATGCCGAGAAACAAACCTGCCCCTCCCATGACGCTCACCCATAAAGGTTCACCGCCCGATCCATGATGCTTTTTTGGTTTTGAAGGTTTAGTTGGTGGGTAAAGCGCTGATCGAGACTTTGTTTTTTGTCTACCTTTCGCCTGAAAGTCTATCCCCCTCAAGATGCTGTTGTCTTGAGGATTTGATTGCTCAGAACCTGCATGACTTCTTACGAATTTTGACAATGAAACACGACGGAGCTGCAGTTTTCTGATCGATTCATTCTGCCAATCCAATGTTGATATATTTTTGATCATCACGCCCATATCCTGCCTGGCACCCTCAGACATTTACTGACCATGGGGATAAAATTAATCAGGAACAATGACTTGAAGCTTTTTAGAGGACATTTGAAAGTTTGCAGGTAACTGGCCTACGACTTCACCTTCGAGTTCAAAATAAGCCTGCCCTTCAGATTTCAATTCCAATGAAGTAGATTTCAGATAGGTCACTCCGGATTGTGTATGCAGCTTATTCAAAAACAATCCAATCCCTCTCCATGGCAATTGGAAGCATTTAACATCTTGAAACACGATTGCATGGATCAATCCGTCGTCCAAATTCGCATCAGGAAATACACGAAATCTGCCTCCATAATATGCCCCATTCCCCAGCAAAACCAATTTCCCTTCTGCTTGCATCCCTTCTGATGTGTGGCACTGAATTTTAGGCAGACTTTTGCCTAACACCTTCAAGCCGGCAGCTAGGTAAGCAATGGGGCCTAATTGTTTTTTCATTTTAAAATTCACCTCCTGAATGGCAAATGCATCCAATCCTGCCCCTCCCAATTGGACAAAGTAGCGTCGCTTCTCAAGACTACCTTTTTTGAAACAAACGATCGGTAAATCAATATTACGGGAAACCCCCTTGCATAAAACCTCTTTGCATCGTGCGATGTTCATCGAAAGCCCGAGCTCTTTGGCAAAAACATTCACCGTACCAAGCGGCAGGACGCCTAAACGAAATTCATCGTAATCAATATTGGAAGAAAGGAGTCCATTCAATACTTCATAAACCGTTCCATCACCACCTGCGGCAATCACAGTGGTAAAACCGTTCTGGACCGCCTTCGATGCAAGCTTTTCGGCGTCGCCTGGACCACATGTTTCCATGACGACACCCATTTGACACCACTCCTGTCGTTGTTCCGAAAAGAAACGAGCTCTGTTACCACGAGCTGAGGGGTTAGTAATGATGCATGTTTTCGAGGTGATGGAGCTCATGATATGGTGATACTATCAATCCGTATCGAAGGATTAGGTAAGTGAATGAGATTCTTCGTAACGCCCAAATTGGCTGGCAGCAAACACGAAGCACCCTCAATGGAATCGATACTGTGATCCTGAACTTTAAGCTGTTCATCGAAAACATCAATTTTATGGCTCAACAGTGTATTAAAAACTGATCACGATTGGATTGAGTGGTATAAAGAATACCGTAATATTTTGTTTAATGACATGATAAATCAATCCTCCAAAAGCACTGCTGTTAGCGATCTAGATTGGATCTTTCACCTAAGCCCAAACCTCGATCATAAAAGCAATGTTCAGCTTCAAAGTCCTGAGAGGCTGCATATTACAAAATTTCACGCTGGACATGTATGATATAATATAAGATGGCAACCCATATATCATTACAGATGGATTTCAGCGTTCAGCCTTTGAATGCCTCGTTAAAAGGAATCATTAAATCTAAGTCGTCATTCAAAACACACCAAATGGAATGGCATGCATTACTTTCGCATAAGGATTATTCTACTGATAAGAGATCCTATAAATATAAAAATTCCTCCGCTGGAACAAGAGTCCTGCAAGCTTCTATAGTAAGCAACCAAAAGATCAAACAGATCTAGCGAACACAATTCCAAGGTAACTAGTTACCTATCATTTCTGTTTACTGAACCTACCTCCCTATGAATCACTAAACCCCAGAAAGACCCAGATAAAAGGATCATATCCATACACAAAAAAAAGCCCGCCAAATGGCGGGCTTCTGTGAGAGATAATAAAAATTAAAGAGTGTAATCGCTCAGCGTAGCGTCCTCTGGTATCTCAAAAGTCTCTTGTAGGTTGATTTCATTCGTGTTGACAGATGCGGCTATTGCTACTGAATCAACCGATGATTCAATTGTGACCAACTCATCAGCAGTTGGTTCCGCACCGTTGTTTTCAGCCTTGAAAGTTTCCACTTTTTGCGCAACTGCTTGCTGAACTTGCTGTTCAACAATTGCTTCTTTGATTTTCTCTTTGATGACAACCTGTACCGCTTCTGGAATCCTATCTATATCAGTTCCGGGTGCACCAGCTTTGACCTGGACAACATTGGCAAGGCTGTCAGGGAAGAATACAAGTTCAGGTTCAGGCGGATCGACAGGATCTGTTTGAGTTGGATCAGTTGGATCAGTTACATCTATTTTGGGAGAAACCGGAGCAACATATCCTATGGGCAGACCGTTGTAAGTAACAATGGTGCCTCCTGTTGATGCTTCTTGTGCAACAGCTCCAAATGTTAAGCGAGCAGGAGCACCAGTGAATGCGGTTTCGATTTTGGCGGCTGACGCGGGAACCGCGAGGGCAACCATCTGGATGATTTTAGTTTTGCTGCTGGGAAAGATACGTATCGCTGCAACCGCAATATCAGCAGCATACCCAGGCGCAGACACTGCAGCGGCCCTGATGATTTGATCACTGAATTGAGGAACCATGGCCGCGGCCCAAGAGGCAACGAATGGTGCAGTCTCGGGAGCAGTTCTCACGATACTGGCGGTCATCTGCACTGCCAACTGGGGACGGTGGTTCAAAACCTCCTTGAGAATCGATTTGGCTGTTGCCAAGCGAGATTCGTCGCTGGCTGCCTTGACGATTTTTGCAGCTTTGGCCGGAATTTCTACTGCAGGAAGGCCTGCAAGAGAAGACCGAACATCTTCAGAAATAACATTTGATTTAGCTACCGCCGAACCAACTTCGGATGCTTGTGCGGAGGAGAATGCCAAAATTAATGCTGCTACTACAACACTTGTTTTCATCGTGATTAACATATTTTTAATAATCTTTTCCCGTTCACCTGGACAACTACTAGACTTTTACACCTGTTTGTCAACTCAAATTATGAATGCGAAAGCCTTGAGGCAATCGAAGATAAGGAGCCTGACATGAACTTATTGTTCACCATAATTACCATGGCTGCTCTTGTCTTAGCAAGTTTTTTTTTATTTGTTTTGAGCTATAGTTTTTTTTTAAACTAAATTTAATGAGACAAATCGCCAATCAGA
>Ga0233432_10002638_pt1 | contig 16552 bp, 16 predicted proteins | sample SI_122_August201_6_FD_179870 | JGI IMG/M metagenome (GOLD analysis project Ga0233432, IMG submission 179870) | Seawater microbial communities from Saanich Inlet, British Columbia, Canada - SI_122_August2016_10_MG | ecosystem: Environmental > Aquatic > Marine > Inlet | place: Canada: British...
CGCTTCAAACCATTCATCACTTGTTGGCATATGATCCAGCAACAGCCATGCCACAAAGCCCAATAATGCCAGAATGACCAGACTGTCGCGCCGCATCTTTGGCAAAGTTAAAAGCCCAAAAATGACAAACATTATAACACCAGCATTACTAAGCGGCATGGCATAATCACCCGCAACGATCTGAATCAATGCGACCAGCCAAATCGCACATAGCAAACCAAAGCGGATCACATTGATCTTTGCCTGCATTTATCGTCGCGCCTTTCACACCAGCATCGTCTGGGCATGAGCCATATGAACATGGTGTCATCTAACGCCAATTTTTTACGCGACGAAAGCCCTTATCAAGATTTGTCTGACCAGATTGCCAATTCATTGCCCGATGGTTCAAAAAAATGAAACCGACGGCCACCTGGAAACGCAAAAATCGGCTTGGCAATGGTACCGCCAGCCGCCACAATATCTGCGAAGCTTTTTTCCAGATCGTCGCTGTATAACACGATTAATGCGCTTCCATGTTCGGTTCGGCTGTAAGCATTATTGGCAAAAAAGCCACCTTCAATGCCAGCATTGGCAAAGGCTGTATATTCGGCGCCAAAATCTTCAAATGTCCAGCCAAAGACACGACTGAAAAAAGCTTTGCTTGCCAGAATGTCCCATGCGGAAAATTCGACATAGTCAATTTTATGATGTGTTGGCATACCGCCCCCCTCAATCATGTGGCCTGCAAAGCCACTCAATATCAAATGTGAGGCGTAAAGTTAGAATGGGGTAATAACAAAGGTCAAAACCATATAACTAAATTAGAAAAAGCACCATGATTTGAGCGCACCTAACTCTCGAGTGAGCGAGCCAGCTTCTCCTGTAATGTCAGCCACTCTTCTTCGCCATGTGCTATGGCAGCGTCTATATCAGCAAGAATTTTACCTGCATCTGCCGCCCGGCTTTGGTTCGCAGCGTCAAAAAATCCTGGCTTTGCCATTTCCTGTTCAATATCCGCTTTCTGCTGTGCCAGTTTTTCCAACGTCTTTTCAGCTTTGGTTATCGCGCTTCGCACTTGGGCTGTGTTGTGCCGCCTTTCTTTGCCAGACAGGGCGCGTACTGGTTGTTTTTGACTGTCTGAAGAATCGGCGGTTTTTGGATTATCAGTGTCATGTCCAGCTGTTTTGCCCTTGCCATTTCGCTGCTTCAAAAGCAATTTGCGATAATCATCCATATCGCCGTCAAATGGCACCACGGCACCATCTCGGACAATCCAAAGAATATCAGCAACCGTTTCAACCAGATGCGGGTCGTGGCTGACCAGAATGACAGCGCCCTGATAATCATTCAGTGCATGAACAAGAGCTTCACGGCTTTCGATATCAAGATGGTTGGTTGGCTCGTCAAGAATAAGTATATGCGGCGCATCAATTGCGGCCATCGCCATCAGCAAACGCGCTTTCTGACCACCAGACAAACGCTCGACTGGGTTTTCAACAATGTCTGCACCAATGCCTGCTGCACCAAGCCGGCCACGTAATTTGGTTGGTAATTCGTCAGGTCTCAACCGCGCCATATGCTGAAATGGCGTTTCGCCAGGAACCAGTTCATCCAGCTGATGCTGGGCAAAAAATCCAATACGTAATTTACCCGATTTCTGGATATTACCTTCAAGCGGTGCCAAGCGGTCAGCAATTAATTTGGACAAGGTTGATTTGCCTTGACCATTGGCACCTAGCAAAGCAATGCGGTCATCCTGATCTAGGCGGATATCAATTTTGCGCAACACCGCTTTGCCATCATAGCCGACCGACGCATTCTCGATCACCATAAGCGGTGGTGGAAGTGGCGTTGGCGACGGAAACTGGAATTCGGATACGGCACTTTCGGATAATGCAGCAATAGGTTGCATCTTTTCCAACTGCTTCAGCCGTGATTGTGCTTGGCGCGCCTTGGACGCTTTATAACGAAATCTATCAACAAAACTCTGAATATGCGCGCGCTGTGCATCCTGTTTGCGTTTCATTGATTGCTGTTGTTCCAGTTTTAACCGACGCTCAGCATCAAACTGGTCATAGCTACCACCGTAATAGGTCAATTTTCGGTCGGTAAGATGCAGAATGCCGGTAACCGAACGATTCAGCAGACCGCGATCATGCGAAATTACCAGAACTGTTTTGCTATATTTAGCTAGAAAGGTTTCCAGCCATACAGCACCTTCAAGATCAAGATAGTTTGTCGGCTCATCAAGAAGCAACAGGTCAGGTTGCGAAAACAGCACCGCACCAAGCGCAACACGCATACGCCAGCCACCTGAAAATTCGGCACAGGCACGTGCCTGAGCCGCAACATCAAAACCAAGTCCCGCCAGAATTGTTGCCGCACGTGACTCAGCAGAATGCGCGTTAATATCGGTAAGACGCATATGAATATCGGCGATCCGCATTGGATCCGTCGCACTTTCGGCTTCGCATAGCAAGGCATCACGCTCAAGATCAGCTGCCAGCACAGTATCCAGAAGGCTGATATTGGAAGCGGGGGCTTCCTGATCGACACCACCAACCCGAAAATAGCTTGGATATTCTATATCTCCCGAATCAAGTGCCCATTCATTACGGATCAATCTGAACAAGCTTGTTTTGCCGGTTCCGTTGCGCCCAACAATACCAACTTTATGGCCAGCCGGAATTGTGGCTGACGCATTTTCAAGCAGAGGTTTACCATCAATGGCAAAAAACAGGTTCTGAAGCTTTAACATAGGCCGAAGAAGTGGCCTGTACCGACGGATTTGTCAATATCGACAGTGGTCTAAATTTATGCTTTCGGCTTTATCTGGTTCCAATGTGGGTTTTTATCAAAACGCCAGGCCATGAAATCAACAAACGCACGTGTGCGGCGCGGTAAAATAGTTGTTTTTGGATAAACAGCGAAAATATCCAGCTCGGACCAATCATGATCTACCATCAATGGTATGAGCGTACCGTCGTTAATGGCTTCAAAAAGAAGAAATGTTGGTAAATTGACCACGCCAAGTCCGGCAATGGCCGCATCGCGAAGCACGTCACCATTTGTTGCCGACAGGCGCTGTGACACATGCACAGTTCCTGCTTTGCCGTCCGGAGTGACATAGGCCCAATCGGCAGGTGTTCGCGAATTGGCATAAACCAGCCCTGGCACGTTATTAAGATCTTCGGCTGTATTTATCGGGCCATGTTTCTTAATAAAATCTGGTGATGCGCATGGCATCTGACGCGCCGTTGATATTTTTTTGGCAATCAGGCTCGAATCCTGCAAAGTGCCAATCCGTATCGCCAGATCAAAACCTTCGGCAATCAGATCAATCCTTTTGTCCGACAAATCAATATCGATCCGCACTTCGGGATTTTCTTTCATGAAATCGGTTATCAGCGGAGCGATATGCATGATGCCGAAGGATAGAGGCGCGTTCAAACGCAAGACACCGCTTAAAATACCGCCTGTATTCTGAACTTCCTGCTGAGCCGCTTCCAGCTCGTCAAGGATGGTTCGACAGCGATTAAAAAATCTCTGGCCTGTTTCGTTCAAATACATACGGCGCGTCGAACGCTGAATCAGTGGCGCGCCAAGGCGAAGCTCTAAATCTTTCAGCCGGCGACTGACCGCAGAAACGGCAATACCAAGCCGTTCGCCCGCCTGTGTAAGGCTTCCCGTTTCAACAACAGTTACAAATGCGCGTATTTCTTCAATCTGACTCATAAGTAAACTCTATATTATTTTTCTAAATTTCATAATTATATTTTCACAAATCTTGTCTTCTTTCTAACGCTCGCAACAATTAAATATAAGCAGCCATGAGAGACCTCCCCCCTCTCATGGCGTATCCCCCATTGATTATTGTTTATGTAAAGCCTTAACCCTGTGCTCTGCTTGGTAATGTGCTAATTTATTTGCAATGACATTGGTGGAAAAAAGGGTATCTCATGCATATTGAGCAAAGCTGGCATCACCATCTTGGCAAAATCATGGATGGCAAACAGATGTCACAACTATCTGGATTTCTGGATGCCGAACGCGCCAAAGGCAGACACATATATCCACCCCCAGAATCTATTTTTACGGCTTTTACTCTGACGCCCTTTAATGCGGTCAAAGTCGTTATTATCGGACAGGATCCCTATCACGGCCCCGGACAGGCGCATGGGTTAAGTTTTTCGGTACCAGATGGCGTTAAGATACCCCCATCATTACGTAATATTTTCAAAGAGCTTGTTTCCGATATTGGCTGTCCCGCACCTGTACATGGCAATCTGGAAAGCTGGGCACATCAAGGCGTGCTTTTGCTGAATAACTGTCTGACAGTCGAAAATGGCAAAGCAGGCTCACATCAAGGCAAAGGCTGGGAAGCATTTACCGATGCCGCCATCAGCCAGCTAGCCGAAATCCGCGAACATCTGGTTTTTATCCTATGGGGACGCAAAGCCGCCGAAAAAGGCCATGCGATAGATGCCAGTCGCCATCTTATTGTGACCGCAGCACATCCATCACCACTTTCAGCCTATAATGGGTTCTTTGGTAGCCGCCCTTTTTCGCGCACAAATAGTTATCTCAAAGCGCATGGACAAACCGCTATTGATTGGAACATTAACGAAAGCTAGATATTTGACGCGCATAGATAGATTGATAAGACTAGAAAATATATATTTGTAAAAGGTACAGATTCATGACCCGCACTTTGCTTTGTTTTGGCGACAGTAACACGCATGGCACGCCACCAATGGATAGCATGTCATCTCAAGGCCGGTTTGAACCCGATGTGCGCTGGCCATCAGTTATGCGAACTCAGCTTGCCCCGGGCTGGACTATTATCGAAGAAGGTCATCCCGGGCGCACAACTGTCCATGATGATCCTATCGGTGGCATTCATAAAAATGGCATCCGCATGTTGCCTGCCTTGCTGGAAACACATCGCCCGCTTGATGTTATTGTGATAATGCTGGGCACCAATGATTTGCAGCATCGATTTGGCGTAAATGCTACTGAAATTGCTTTGGCAATTGGCAAGATTGTTGAAATCATCAAGGCTTCACCGTCTGGCATTGACCAGCGCGCGCCCGATATTTTACTGGTTAGCCCGCCACCCGTCATTCAGGCTGGCTGTCTTGCCGACGTGTTTGAAGGTAGCATTGAAAATGCAAATGCGCTTTCTGGTACCATTGCCAATATAGCCAGACAGCATAATGTTCCTTATTTTGATGCAGGCGCACATATTGCCGTATCGCCAATTGATGGTGTGCATTTTGATGCTGAAAGCCATATCACGCTTGGTCACGCGATGGCTCAAGCGGTACGTGAATTGTTTGGCTAATTGATTGTGTCACCCTATTGGACAGGCTAGCTTCAACGGGAATTAGACGCCATCATCAATTCAGGGCATCCATTCAACGTATCCATTCAGAGCATCTATTATGGGGGAACCATTATGTCATCCATTGTTATTCTTGGTATTTTTGTAGCCGATACAGCCTATCGCGCCAAACGCATACCGCTTATTGGTGAAACCATTTTAGGGGAAAGTTTCAATCTCAGCCCTGGTGGCAAAGGATCAAATCAGGCAGTTGCTGCGGCAAAGGCTGGCGCCAATGCACATATGATCACCCGGCTTGGCAAGGATACTTTTGCCGATATGGCACTCGATATATGGCAACAAGCTGGCGTGATACCTGCAATCACACAGCATGATAACAGCTACACAGGTGCCGCCTGCATTTTCATCGAAGCCGACTCTGGCAATAATGCGATTATTGTTACCCCGGGCGTTGCTGGCGAGATTGATAATAGCGACATTGACCGCAATGCAAAGCTAATTGCCGATGCCGATATATTCATTACCCAGCTGGAACAGCCGCTTGATGCGGCCATGTATGGTTTGGCAATGGCACGGAAGAATGGCGTTTGCACATTGCTCAATCCGGCACCAGCCGCCGACCTGCCAGCAGGCATGTTGGCCTTATGCGATTATGTCACTCCAAATGAAACCGAAGCCGAAGGCCTGACGGGTGTCAAAGTCACCTCGGTTGAAAGCGCAATCACCGCCGCCAAAGCTTTGCGTAAGGCTGGTGCAGGCGCTGCCATCATCACACTTGGAGAAAATGGCGCCCTTTATCACGACGCTGACACCACACAACATATGCCTGCCATGCCTTCGGGCAAGGTAATTGAAACCACAGGTGCTGGTGATTCCTTTAACGGCAGTTTTGCAGCCGCTATAGCTGAAGGCATGGTGCCTGTTGAAGCTGTCAGATTCGGATGCGCAGCGGCTGGCATTTCGGTAACACGTGCTGGGGCCGCCAACTCAATGCCAAGCCGCGACGAAATTAACGCACGGCTGGCACAAGGGTAACAATTGATAAATTGACTAACTACCTTGCCCTGCGGGGCTGGGCGCTGATACCGCCGTTGTCATCCAGCAATCTTGATATTCACCATCAGTTACCTTTTCAACAACCCATGAAAAGAACAGAACATTGCCGCCCTTGGTTTCCATCAGCACATCAAATTGCCGCCAGCCCTCGCCTTGCTTGCCCAAAGTGATAGAATGGGTAGCATGGTCAATCATCTCGATATAAGACGGGCTTCGTATCATCTGGGCAAAACGCGGATATGGCCCGGTCATACGCCGATTGACCGGATGCGCAAAAGCCCATGTCTGGCGAATGCCAAAATCACTTTTGGGATTATCATTATTCTGTAACCCGGTTAGTTGAATATCAACAACTTCCAGCGGCGCAATATCGGGATCTGGCATAACAACGTCGTTAGCACTTGCCGATATCATCATGCTGAAATAGCCAAAAATAATGAAAAGAAATAGTCTGAAAAACTTGATCATAAGCACAATATTCCCATTTCAACTATGTCCCCCTCATTATGAGATGGGGAGGATTTTACCAAAATGCAATATTTGGCTTATGCTATCTATTGCCAATAATTAATAGAAAAGAGTTTTATGAAAATTTTCATTCAAGGTGCAGGACGTGGCATCGGCCTTGCTTTTGCCAAACATGCCTTGGCATCACAGCAAGGTGATGACTGGCATATGTTCCTCACCGCCCGCATTCCCGAGGATAGTGACGGCTATAAACAACTACCGCCATCTGCAAACATCACCTGGATTGCAATGGATTATCTGGATCCTGACAGTATTACCAAAGCGGGAATAGAAGCAGCCAAACATACCAACCAGCTTGACCGTGTAATTTCGGTGGCAGGCGTTTTACGTGACCCCAAAGTCAGCCCGGAAAAACGGATCGCTGACCTTGATAGCGCCGCCATGCTTTATGCTTATCAGATTAATGCCATGGGACCGGTTTTACTTGGCAAGGCATTATGGCCACTTATCAAAAGTGAACATCCAACAGTTTTTGCCAGTCTATCTGCACGCGTTGGGTCAATTTCAGATAACCGACTTGGTGGCTGGTATGCCTATCGCGCCAGCAAGGCTGCGCAAAACCAGTTACTGCGCACAATGTCGATCGAACTGGCACGTTACAACCCTTATGCCTGTGTTGCCACCTTGCATCCAGGCACTGTAGATACCGCCTTGTCAAAACCGTTTCAGGCGCATGTGCCAGCCGATAAATTATTCACCGCGGCGCATAGTGCAGAATGTCTGTGGCGTGTAATGGATGGGCTTGGCCCAGACGATAGTGGTGGTTTTTTTGCCTATGATGGCGCGCCTATTGATTACTAGTTTCGGCACGCGCATTGGCAAGACCGCGCAAGGTAATTGGCAATTGCGCTAGCATGAATAACGCGCTTGCAGGTGCCGCAATAAACGTTTTGTAGAATACCCAATCAGCCTCGTCAAAACTACGCCAGACATATTCATTTACTAAAGCAAGGACAAGGAAAAACAATCCCCACCGCAGGCTGAGTGTAAACCATGTTGCGTCATCAAGCGCAAATTGATGTTTAAAGAATTCGCGCATCATGGCGCGGCGCATCAAAAGCCCACCTAGCAAAACGGCTGCAAACAATCCATTGAACAAGGTCGGCTGTATCTTGATAAAAATGTCAGCATCAAGCGCTATTGCCGCCCATGTAAAGCCCGCCGATAGCAGTAATGAAAAAAGCGGAAAGCGGGCAAAACGCCGTTCTTGTAACCAGGCCACAAGCAATACCAGCGCGCCCAACCCAACAGAAATAATCGCTGCGGCGAATAATCCATAAAAACCATATCCAATGAAAAAACCAAGCAAAGGCAGAACTTCAAATAAAAACGCGCCAAGCCTCATGATTGATCATCCAGACCACGCAAGGTGCGGCTAAAATCCAGATCACTAGCCTTGTCAGAAAGCCAAATATTCAAAAAGGCATCGGCAAAATCAGCATCGTTGATCGTTTCGCCCTCAACATCATTCAAATAAAAGGTAATGCTACCGTCGTTATTATGGATAGCTGTTGCACTTTCGCCATCGTTCAAATCACGAAAACTTGCATCCAGAAATGTCTTCCAGATTTTTAATTGCGCTTCATCTGCCTTTGTCTGGCGTTCCATTTCGATCAGCGATCGTTTAACAATTTGCTCTTTTGAGGCATCCACCAGATAACTTAACCGCAACGCAAATGCGCCTTCTGGGTTAAAGCGGCCTTGCGGAGCAAATAATGTGGCGTCATAGACTTTAAACAGAAACACCTTAAAACGGGCTTTGCCAACAATCTCAGCATCAGGCACCAGCCCCGCCCAAGGTTCGGCCAACGCCATTGTCATTGATGCCAGCATCACGGTCACAAACATACTAAGACGCATGACACGCCAGACATTGGTAACGACAAAGCTAAGCAGTGCGTGAGTCACTTTTGACGTCATTCTGGCCATTGTGAAAGATCCAGCGGGCCAACAGCGGCGGCAGCTTGACCGCGCAGAAACACGATTGTGACCGATCCAATTTCAATTCCGTATTTACTGATATAGGCACGGTTGATCGCAACCTCTTCATCCTGTTTGTAAATCCAGTCATCAAAATGCACCTCGACATCCTGACCTGACATATTCAGCACAACATCATATGACCAGTTCATCGTATTACCAGCCACAACACCTGATGCGGTACCAGTAATGTCATCTGCTGTGCCCTGATATTGATAGTGCCCAGCCGCATTCTGTCCGCTATTGGCTATTGTCCATATGCGTTTGGCACGCTCGCCATCATCATATAGAAAATCTTCATCAAGGATCAGATTGTCACCATCAAGCCGACCATCCAGATTGACACGAAATTGGCGGCGTACATTACCAAAACGGTCTTCAAAAATACCATAGGCAACTGTTTGCCCCGCAAAAAACTGCTCCAGCATAAATGCTGGTTGTCGATCAGCAAATTCGGCAACATCCTTTCGCGCACAGGATGACAGTCCCACCATGGCCGTTCCCATGATCGCAAGCGTACAAACCAGCTTCAACAGCGTACTCATAAATCCTGTAAATCGTCCCTTTTTACGACGCATCTCTTTATCCTCCCACACTCTAAACGACACCATTATCAAGATTGGCAAAAAAGGCTTCGGCATCAGCTTTAATCTGCATGACCTTTTCGTCAGCCATTTTATCAAAACTGCGATACATCATGCCAAGGCGTGCATTATGCCCTAATTTTTCACGATTCCGCCCCAGAAAATCCCAATATAGATAATTAAACGGACAGGCATCCTTGCCTGTCTTCGCTGTCACCTTATACGCACAATTTTTACAATAGTTTGACATCCGGTTAATATAGGCACCCCCCGCGGCATAGGGTTTGCTGGCCAAATAGCCGCCATCGGCAAACAATACCATGCCTGACACATTGGGCAATTCCACCCATTCATAGGCATCGGCATACACAACAAGATACCATTCATTGACCATAACGGGGTCAAGTCCAGCCAGCAGAGCAAAGTTTCCAAGCACCATTAACCGCTGAATGTGATGTGCATAGGCATAACGCTCGGTTTGGGCAATCGACTGCTGCATGCAGTTCATCCGCGTGTCACCAGTCCAGAAAAATTCTGGTAACGCCCGTTTAGCCTCAAGATAATTTAATGCCGCATAGCCAGGCATTTTCAGCCAGTAAATGCCTCGTATGAATTCCCGCCATCCTAAAATCTGGCGGATGAATCCTTCAACCGAATTCAGTGGCGCGATGCCATCATGATACGCCTGTTCGACTGCTTTGATAACTTCCAGCGGCGTCAATAATCCTGCATTGAGGTAAAAACCAATATGGCTGTGATACATCCATGGCTCATCCTCGATCATCGCATCTTGAAACTTGCCAAATAATGGCAAGCGTTCATCAATAAATTTTGCCAGCACCGCAAGCGCATCTGTGCGCGTTACGGCAAAATCAAAATCATCCAGACTGCCAAAATGATCCGCGCATCGTGCGGCCACAAGCACCAAAACATCTTTGGTTATATCATCTGGCGGGCAGCGATATGGTGTTGGCACAGCCTGCGTTAAATCAGGCGATTCACGGTTGTCGGCATCATAATTCCATTTACCACCAATCGGGGCATCACCTTGCATCAAAATATCAAAACGCCGCCGCATGTCCCGATAGAAAAAATCCATGCGTAGCTGCTTACGCCCTTCAGCCCAGATACTGAATTCGTCATGCGTACATAGAAACCGGTCATCATCGCGTATCTCGACATCAACATCCAGCACCTGCCGCCATTCATCCATAGCCGCGCGAACACGATATTCACCTGGTTCGGTCAGAATGACTCTGTCTGGGGCAAATAACGTAACCGCCCGCCCAAATTCACCGGTAAAACTGCCAGCATTCTCAGGATCATCAAGCGTCACATAATGTACCCTGATACCTTTTTGGCGTAATTCCTCGGCAAAATGGCGCATTGCCGAAAACAGGAAAGCGACCTTGCGCTTATGATGCCGGACATAGGTGACTTCATCCTGCACCTCACACAACATCACGACATCATTAGCCACATGAATATCACGCAAGCTGGCAAGATCATGCGTCAGCTGGTCAGCCAGAACCAAACGAAGCGCGCCTTTAATACCCTCCATCATGAAGCTCCCATATTCATGAAATCACCCGCGTCGTGGCAAAAGCAGCCAGCGCCGCTTCACGCGATTGCTTTACATCAACAATGGGCTTTGGATAGTCCTTGCCAAGCGTTATACCAGCCACCTGTAATTCTAATGCGGGCGCTTCCCATGGGCTAAATAAGTACTTGTTTGGCAAATTCGCCAGTTCAGGCACAAAGCGGCGTGTATAACTGCCATCAGCATCAAATTTTGTACCTTGCGTTATCGGATTGAACACCCGGAAATAAGGTGCCGCATCAGCACCACAACCGGCAATCCATTGCCAACCAGCACTGTTATTGGCAAGGTCGGCATCAACAAGACAATCCCAGAACCACGCTTCGCCATGATGCCAATGTAATAGTAAATTCTTGACCAGAAATGATCCGACAATCATCCGCACGCGATTATGCATATAGCCTGTTTCCCATAGCTCGCGCATACCAGCATCAATGATTGGATAACCTGTTTGTCCCTGTTGCCAGGCACGCAGGTTTTTGTCATTGCTTTGCCACGGGAAGTTATCAAATTTTGATTGCAGATTTTGCCGTGGCAAATGCGGAAAATGATACAGCAGTGAATGCGAAAATTCACGCCAGCCAAGCTCGGATAAAAACACATCTATATCATTGTCAAAACCAGCCTGATCGCGCGTTTCGATTGCCGCATACCAGGCCATATTGGGCGATATTTCGCCCCAATGCAAATGTGCTGAAAGCCGTGACGTGTTTGGACGTGCTGGAAAATTGCGGCCATCCTTATAGCCTTTCAGCCCGGCATCGATAAAATCATAAAGCCGGGCTAACGCTGCCGCCTCACCAATCTGCCAATGGGGTGCCATTTTCAATCCCCAATCACGATCAGGAAGCAGACCAAGCGCATCAATCGACAATGACTGGTCAGGTACGGGAACCAGCTTCATGGTCTCGGGTTTGGCCAGCGGTAAACGGGGTGGTGCCGCATTAAGGCATCCGCGCCGATAAAATGGTGTAAAGACACGATACGGCGTGCCATCTCCTTTTAAAACTGTCCACGGTTCCCATAATAAAGATCCATTAAAACTTTCAACCTGAATATTGTTATTTGTCAGATTTGTTTTCAGAACTTTGTCGCGGGCTATGCGCCATGGCTCATAACAACGGTTCCAGAACACACCCGATGCACCAACCTTGGCAACAAGCTTGGGAATAATATCAACAGGGTCACCGCGCATCACACATAAGTTGCCATCCAGCGATTTGTTCAGCGCCGTCAACGCATGATGAAGCCACCATCGTCCAGCCGCACCTGTTTTATGCTCACCAGCATTATCATCATCAAGAATAAATAACGGCAGAACATCACCAGCCTGCACCGCGGCAACCAGAGACGGATTATCTGCCAGCCGTAAATCTTGTCGAAACCAGTGAATATTGATAGATGACGCCATAGTAACTCTTTTCTAAAACCCGTATGAACACGTCTAATATGTAAGATCAAAAGAATACGAAACAACGTGTCTCGATACTTTGGCGCGGCGCGGCATCGGCGGCGGCTGATGGATCATCAAAAGCACTATGGATTGTAAAGCGCGCCCTGCCATCAGTTGCCGAGTCATAGGTTTTGATCAATGCTACCTCATTCATCGTCATTGCCGGAAAGTAAAACCAGCAATGTTTGGGATTGTGCAAGGCATATTGAATTTCGCCAATGCGATCACTTGAAAGCCGTTTTATTGGCACCAGATCGTCAATGGCAACACTTGTTGAGTCGCAAAAGGCCATTGGAAAGGTTTCAACCGAACCAACGATTGATCGCCATACATTAACAATCGCAAAGCGTTTCTGAAGCCGGGCTTCAGCCTGATCAGGCAAAAGATCACGAAGCCTTTGCGGTGCTGAAAAGTCTGTATAATCATTATGGATAACTGATGCTGGTTCTCGCGACTTGACTGCTTTACGTAAATTGTCTGATGCTGCCCGGCGTGTATGATCGAAAATATGCACCTGATCCGCGCCCGTGACTGTGCGCACCAGATCCTTGACTTCGGCTTCGTAAATGTCATTGACCAACAGATCATCATAAAAATCACTGACGGCACTAGGCTGGGCGACAAGCTGAAACCCTTCGCGATCAATATGAAAATTATGACCCCGCCCATTCGCAATTTCGACATCGACGATATTATATTCGCCAGGATGCGTTGCGGCCACTCCGCCTGCCTGTGATGCAACAAATTCTGCTACTGACTCGCGTGACGCAATATATTGCAACGGGGCTATTACTGACATCCGTTCCACATCAAATTCCAGACATAACGTTAAAACCTATCTATCTTCACCATAGGTAATCGCTTTGTCAAAGTAGCAATTAAGATTAGAATATAGTTTCCATACAAATACACCCCTTCAGAAGGCGGGCATTGATGCACGCATTTAACAGACTATCAACCGAATGGCAGGCAACATTGCTGATGCTTGTGGCCATGTTGCTATTCACGGTCATGGGGGTATTTATTCGGCTGGCGTCACAAGTGATTCCGGTTATGGAAGTGGTGTTTTTCCGTAACTTCCTTGGTGCGTTAATCCTTTTACCTCTGATTATGCGATCCGGCATAAAGACGATCAAAATGGTACGTCCAAGCCTGTTTATATATCGAGGCATGATTAATTTTGTGGGTATGGCTGCCGGATTTACCGCCGTGACCTTAATTCCCCTTGCCGAAGCCACAGCACTCAATTTTACCTGCCCACTTTTTATTACCCTTGGCGCAGCTATGTTTCTGGGCGAGGTCATCCGCATTCGGCGGATCATCGCAATCATTGTCGGTTTTTGTGGAACATTACTAATCTTACAACCTGGCATTAGCGATATATCAGTTGGTGCCATGCTTGCATTGGTTGGCGCTTTATCTGTTGCAGGCGCCAGCCTGTTGGTCAAAAAGATGACTGAAACCGAGTCTGTAAATGCCATTGTTATGTGGATGGTTGCTATTCAGGCACCAATATCATTTGTGCCGGCCTTCTTCGTCTGGCAATGGCCCGATATGTATGGATGGTATCTTCTGATCAGCCTGACTTTGGCGGCAACAATTGCACATATATGTTTTACCCGCGCTTGTGTGCTTGTCGAAATAACCAGCTTGCAGCATCTCGAATTTATAAAACTACCTTTTGCCGCGTTGATTGCTTGGTTTATCTTCAGCGAAGTCCCAGATATTTGGACATGGATAGGTGGCGCCGTAATTTTTCTATCAACTGCCTATATAACGCATCGTGAATCACAGGCACATAGATCATTGCGGCCTAATCACGGCATCAAAGAAAGCAAACTATAGGCGTTTCATAGCCTAATCAGCCGTTTCGACATCCCAATATAGCGGCACGCCACAGTCAAAAATCGTAACATTGCCTTCGGGTGTCTTACGTGCATCTGGATATATCACCGGATCATCACGGCGTATCAGATTAATATACGTATCATTGGGTGCCAGCTGATAAAAGGCTGGACCATTCAACGACGCAAAAGCCTCAAGATGCGCCAGCGCGTCTGCCTGTTCAAAAATATGTGCAAGACATGACATCGTATTCGGCGCGGTATAGATGCCAGCACATCCGCATGCTGATAATTTGGCAGCATCCAGATGCGGCGCGCTATCCGTCCCCAGAAAGAATGAAGCCGAGCCTGAGGTGGCAGCCGCAATAAGCGCGCGACGATGCGTTTCCCGCTTGGCAACAGGCAAACAATAATTATGTGGACGTATCCCGCCAACCAGAATGTCATTACGGTTGATGAACAAATGATGTGTCGTGATTGTTGCGGCAATATTATCGCCACCATCAGTCACATAATCGACGCCTTCACTTGTCGTCACATGCTCAAGCACGACACGCAATGTCGGCACTCGTGCCCGAAGTGGCGATAGAACACGTTCAATGAAAACCGCCTCGCGATCAAATATATCGACTTCTTTATCAGTTACCTCACCATGCACACATAATGGCAAGCCAATGTCGGCCATGCGTTCCAATACCGGCATCACCTTGTCAAAGTCACGTACACCCGACGCCGAATTGGTTGTTGCCCCTGCTGGATATAATTTAACCGCATGCACAAGGCCAGCCTCAGCCGCCAACGCCACATCATCTGGATTGGTTGTTTCTGTCAGATAGAGCGTCATCAATGGTGCAAAATCAGCATGAAGCGGACACGCCGCCATAATACGATCACGATAGGCCGCAGCATCTTTTGCTGTCACCACAGGCGGCACCAGATTGGGCATAATGATCGCGCGGCCAAAATGCCGTGTTGTATCCGCGATCACCGCCTGTAGCATATCACCATCGCGCAGATGTAAATGCCAGTCATCAGGGCGGCGGATTGTCAATTTGGTCTGCATGGTAAATGGCTCACTTAACTAGACATATGCTTAATAAATATCGATCCAACATTGTGGCTGGATGCCCTTAACGCTAGACATTCAGCAATAGATATTCACGTTCCCACGGGCTGATAACTTCCAAGAATTCATCAGCTTCGGCACGTTTGACCTCGACGAATAATTTGACAAATTCTTCACCAAGCACTGGATGCAATGCCTTGGCCTTTTCCAGCACATCAAGTGCTACGTCAAGATTTTTGGGCAGCGTTTCAAGCCCCTCACCACTCACATTACGCGGCTTTGTCGGCCGCCTTTCTTCCTGCAAACCAAGCCATATAGATGCCAGCGTCGCGGCGATCGCCAGATATGGATTTGCATCAGCACCGGGAATACGGTTTTCGATCCGCCGATTGGCCTGTTCGCCAAATGGAACACGCAAGCCAACAGTACGGTTATCAACACCCCATGCCAAATTCGCTGGCGAGTCCTCGGCACCTGTTCGGCGCCTATATGAATTTACATAAGGTGCCATCAAGGCCATGGCGCCAACCAGATAACGTTGCATGCCAGCCAGCGCATAATAAAAGGCGTCACTATCTGACCCGTCATCATTCACAAAAATATTCTTGCCCGTTTTCTTGTTCTTGATTGAGCTATGAATATGCATCGAACTGCCTGGCTGATCCTGCATCGGCTTGGCCATAAAGGTTGCGTGAACATTGTGATTAAGTGCGGTCTGGCGCACCGTACGTTTGAACAGAAACGCCTGATCTGCCAACTCCAAAGCATCGCCATGATTGAAATTTATTTCCATCTGGGCGGCACCCGATTCATGGCTCAGCGTATCAACATCAAGCCCCTGCGCTTCGCAATGGTCATAGATTTCTTCAAAAAGCGGATCAAATTCGTTAACCGCATCAATCCCATAGGCCTGTTTGGCCTTTTCAGCGCGCCCCGAACGCCCTGTTGGGGTAACCAGCGGGTTATTCGCATCAGCGCTTTGTTCGACCAGAAAAAATTCCAGCTCAGGTGCAATAACCGGTTTTAGACCTGCCTTGTCAAACAGGTTCATCACATTCTTGAGCACCGCACGCGGCGCAAAGGTGACCTCATCTCCATCGGTATTAGCAGCATCA
>Ga0233432_10002650_pt1 | contig 16526 bp, 15 predicted proteins | sample SI_122_August201_6_FD_179870 | JGI IMG/M metagenome (GOLD analysis project Ga0233432, IMG submission 179870) | Seawater microbial communities from Saanich Inlet, British Columbia, Canada - SI_122_August2016_10_MG | ecosystem: Environmental > Aquatic > Marine > Inlet | place: Canada: British...
GTTGAGAAAGGAGCCGATTGCTCATCTGAAGAAAAGACCTCCGCTCTTATTAAAGCCTTTCACAAGGCCGGAAAGCCCATCGTAGCTCTGTGTATAGCTCCAGCTCTAGTGGCTCGAGTTTTAGGAAATGGGGTAAAGCTGACCATTGGTAACGATGAAGGAGTTGCTTCAGGTGTTGAAGGGATGGGAGCTAAGCATCAGAGCACGGCGATCACTGAGATTGCCGTAGATGAAGAAAATAAGGTTGTCTCGACACCATGCTACATGTTCGACGCAAGTGTGGCTCAGATTGCCGATAGTGCGGAAAACGCCGTTCGGGCGATGGAAGAGCTTCTTTTCTGAAGCTCAAGCTGGGCTCAAAGCTAGGATAGCATGATGATAACAGAGGAAGGGTCTTTCACCTTTGCCCAGCTCTGTGACCCTCAGTTGGGAATGGGTGGTTATGAGGATGATAAGGCAAGGTTCGCCCAAGCAGTAAGTCAGATTAATGAGCTGAAGCCGAACTTCGCCCTAGTCTGCGGGGACCTTGTCGATCGACCAGATGATCAGTCCTATGGAGATATCATGGAGCTGATGAAAGGTTTAGACATCCCGTGTTATTGGGTTCCCGGAAATCATGACCTGCTCTTCGAGCCTTATGACCATGAACTGGGAATCAGCCAGAAAGAATCCTTGAGACGTTACCGAGAAGCCTTAGGAGATGATTATTTTTCTTTTTCTCATCAGCGGGTAAGGTTTGTATGTGTTAATACACAACTTTGGTTCAGTCCTGTGGCTGATGAATCCGAAAAGCAGGACCGCTGGTTAAGGTCAGTTTTTAAAGATGCTCGGGAAAATGAGGAGAACATCTATGTGGTCGGTCATCATCCTCTTTTTCTCGTTGATCCTGATGAAGAGGATGGCTATTACAATATACCCACGGCGAAGAGGACAGAACTCTTGAAGCTGTTCTCGACCCATGAAGTCAGAGCTTTCCTAAGTGGTCACACCCACCGACCCATCCTTAATACCCATGGAAGTATGGAGCTAGTCGCTGGCGAGCCAACCAGTGTTGCCTTTCGAGGCCAGTTGGGGTTTCGGCTTTGGGAAGTGTCTGCTATGGGTCAGTCTGTTAACAATTTGGTGCCTTTGGACCACAAGAAAGAGAACAGTCGTCGCGAAACGCCAAAGGGTGTAGGTTCAGTTGAAAGAAGGGAAAGATAAGTTGAAGGTTTTGCTGATACGACATGCCGAGTCTTATGGGAACGCAACGGGTGAGTATGGCACGGCTCAGTCGGATTCTCTGTCAGAAAAGGGTCTTGAACAGGCAGATTCGTTGTCTATGTCCTCCATCATTTCGAGTTGCGATAGAATTGCTGTTAGCCCTCTGCTACGCACGCTTCAAACGATCAGTCCTTTTCTTCAGAAAAATTCTCGAGTTGGTGAAGTCTGGCCTGAAATGGCAGAGGCATGTTGGCATGACGAGAGGGAAGAACCTACGGAAACGTGGGCGTTTCGTGATGCGAGAATCCCTGAGTCCATGTTGCCTTATTTCAACTTTAGGAATGGTGAGGCTCGTCAGCCAGATCATCCAGAAACTTTTGGAATGGGTCTTCAGAGAGTACGACTAGTTTTGCTGAGGCTTGAAATCGAAGAGATAAAAAAAGAAGGAAAAATCTTGCTGGTGACCCATGGGCATTTTATACGTGAACTTCTCAATCTCATGTTGAAACCTGAGGCGTTTCAAGAGTACCATCAGGAAAACTGTGCGATAACTCAACTCTCTTATGTTGAGGGTGTCTGGGAGCTGGAGGGCGTCACTAGCCAAGAGGAAGCTCAAGAATAGCCTTATGATTTAAGGTATAAGGTGGATTTCTGGTAAATTTACCACAAGAGCAATAATCTGCTGAAAGAAAAGGGGTGAGATAAGTTGGGATGGCGAGATTGAGTCTGCACAAGAGAACAAGTAAAACGGAAGTCATGGGAGCTTTGTGGTTAGTTTTCTGCTTTTTACTTTTTCTGCCTCCGAGCCTTCAAGCGAATCTCACAACATCAAAAGGGAACATTCTCTTCGATGTGAATGATGATGGAACTCAGGAAATGAAGTTGGACGGCACGGGCTTGGTTCTGGGGAGTCAGGTCGACGCTTCGGCCAATCTACATGTGACGGGTAACGGTATCTTTTCTAAAAATCTTACTGTTGGAGCGTCGACCCTAGCCAGCTCAAACCTCTATCTAGGAGGGTCCATGGGCTTTGGAATCGAGCAAGCGAGCAGCGACAGAACCCTTGGCGCAAACAGTCTTATTCTTGCAGACAGTTCCGGAGGCAACATCACCCTGACACTTCCTGGAGCAGCTTCTGCTGCAGGAGTTTTATATCATATCAAGAAAGTTAGTACCTCTTTCGAAGTCGTTGTTGGAGGGGGAGGAGCTAACATTGATGCTGAAGCCTCGATAAAGCTTTCTTCCGGCAATCTCGGCTATTTGAAGGTCATCAGCGATGGGGCTCAGTGGAGAATTGCTTCGATCTCGGGCAATAGGTCGAACTAAGTTCCGAGATAAGGAAAGGCTTCTAGCCTCGAGGGAGTAGGCTCCTCCGTCCCAATTTCTCACTCTGGTTTCCGTTCACGCCTTTTCTGAGCACGAGTTTCTTGCCCTGTTCTTTTCCTGCGTTAAAGCTATCGGGGTCTAGTTTAGATCGAGATGAAGCAACGGACCGAGTTCGAGGGTGTCGATTTTTCATGAGCTCGTTGAGCCAGGGCTCTCCTGTCCAGACGAGACCTTTTTCCGATTGGGAGGCCCTCTCCTCTTCACACTTTTCGTAGAAACCACAGACGAGCCCGTAGAGAAAGTTTTGGCGATGACCTCGCCCTTTGTCTTTCTTGTGAAGTTTAAACTGGAATTCACCCACGTTGAGAATGAAATCGTAAGCATAGGCGGCCAGTTCAACGTTTTCTGGTAGCCCTATGATCTCTAGTACTCGACCGTGCTTTTTCTTCTTGGCGTCGTAGGTCATCACCCAAATGGTTTCGACGAAAAAGAAATCTCGGACGAGGGTGCCAAGCATTTTTAAATGTAGCAACATTCTTCCTGGTTTCCCAAGGTGTCTGACTTCATGGTGTCTTTTTTCCTTGAGCTCAGTCTGGTCGAGATTCCATTTTAGAATGAGAGCGTTGGCTTTGCTGACGGCTGCTTCAGCTTCATGGATTTGATCACTCTGGGCTAGGGCAAGGAGCTTTCGAACCTTGGATAGAATAGGGGATTCTAGGTTTGAGCTGGCTTGAGTGCCCAGTCCAACTTCTTCATATTCTTCAATTCCAAATTTCTGTCGAAGGCTTTGAAACATTTGGCCGTGGGGAGGGAGATCCTGCCCGCCCATCGTTTCATGAATGAACTGATGCAGCATCTCGTGCTTTAGGACAGCTTCAACTCTCAGCCAACTCTCTTCTCTTAAAAGGGATTCGCTCAGGCTGATGACGCGGAGTGTACCGTTCCACTGGCCCAGTTTTGTTTTTCCTCCGTGGGATTCTAGCTGTGGAGGTTTTAGGGACCGGCCAAAAGTATCGCGGTTGATCCTCTCCCAGCTCTTTCGCAATTCGACGAGGGCAAGGGGGAGCCAATCGGGCTCAGTCAAGTTCACCTCCTTGTTTCAACCATGCCGATAAGAAAGTATATCGTTCGATACGTCTCGGATCTGTGGTGAGTTCTTTGAGGTAATCTTTCTGCCCAATCCAAACACACATCACCCGTGCCCGTGTCATCGCCGTATAGAGAAGTTCAAGATGGAGCATGATCCGGTGGCTTCTGCAAAGAGGTAGGACAACATAAGGGTACTCACTCCCTTGAGACTTATGTACTGTTAGTGCGTAGCTGAGAGACAGGTCACGAAGGGCTTCTTGTTCGTAATGAACTTCGCGATCTCCAAAACGAATCAAGGCCGTGCTGTCGTTTCCGCTGACGACTTGACCGAGGTCTCCGTTGTAGAGTTCGAGGTCGTAGTTGTTGATATTTTGAACCACTCTGTCTCCAACCCGGAAGACCTGTTCGCCAACATGGATTTCCCGGCCTTGGGGGTTGAGCCATCTCTGAAGCTGATGATTGAGTTCAATGGTGCCTAGGGGGCCTTTCTTGATGGGGCTGAGGATCTGAGTTCCAGAAGTCGCCTTGGTTCCAAAGCGCTCGGGTAGACGTTCTAGAACAAGTTTTTTCATGATCTGGAGGGTGTGTGCTGAGTCTCTAGATTCGATAAAATAGAAATCGTGGAGTTCATCGTTTTTTTCAGGGTGTTGGAGGTTTTTTCCAGCGATCAGACGATGGGAGTTTTTGACGAGTAAGCTACCTCCAGCCTGTCGAAAAACTTCCTTGAGGTGAGCAGAACAGACCTTGTCCGAGTCGAGGAGATCGCCGAGAACCCTTCCGTGTCCAACGCTGGGAAGTTGGTCACGATCTCCTACGAGGATGACTTGGGCTCTGGAAGGAAGTGCCTCGAGGAAGGCTTCAAAGAGTTGTAAGTCGACCATGGAGAACTCGTCACAGATGAAAACTTTGCCTCCCAGTGGGAAGCCTTCTTTGTGAACAAACCCTTTCTGTGGATTGTATTTCATCGCTCGATGGAGAGTGCTTGCTGTTCTGTCGCAGGCTTCCTCCATTCTCTGAGCTGCTCTCCCGGTGGGTGCGACAAGGACAGGTTCGAAGCCAAGGCGTTCCCAATAACGAACCATCAGTCTGACCATCGTTGTTTTTCCAACGCCGGGACCACCTGTCAAAATTGAAAGCCCACGGTTTAGGATTTTAACGAGGGCCGACTCCTGAGAGGGAGAGAGTTCGACCGAACTATCTTTGATCACTCTTCCAAGGCGACGAGCATCAAAGGGAGTGATGGGAGAGGCAGAGGCTCTTTGGAGAACCTTGGTGGCGACTCTTTTCTCCATGTGATAGATTGAGGGAAGGACCAACTGATCGGATACCCAAATCAAAGAATGAGATTCGACGAGATGGTTGGCCTGGTCTTCTAGGGCACTCCTGTCTTGATGGAGGAGGTTTGTTGCGCGTTGCAAGACATCTTCTCTGGGGAGATGACAGTGCCCTTGTTCTCTGGCCTCATTGAGCACATGGAGAAGGCCAGCTTGAAGGCGATAGGGGGAGTTTTCATCAAGGCCCATTTTGAGGGCGAGGCGATCAACGGTTGTGAAGCCAAACCCAGGAATGTCTAGAATCATCTGGTAAGGATTTTCCTGGAGAACTTTCTCGGCATCGGAACCATAAAATTTCTGAATTTTCATGCCCAGGGTCATCCCGATTCCATGTTCACTGATCTTGAGGAGGAACTGACTGGAGGCGTCTCGCTGTTTCCAAAAAGCGAGGAGAGCTTCTCTCTTTTTAGTGCCAAGACCATTTACAGCCTTGAGGCGAGTGGGTTGGTTCTGAAGAATATCTAAAGTCTCTTCCCCAAAGTGCTGAACAATTCGACTGGCCAAGGCTGGACCAATCCCCGGAACGAGCCCACTTCCAAGAAAACGTTCGAGTCCGGCTCCACTACTAGGGGTGCAGAGTTTCCATGATGAGACCTCAAGCTGTTGCCCGAATCGTGGATGTTTGGACCAGTTCCCGCTGACGCTAATGAGCTCTCCTGCACCAAGGTGGCCCAAGGGGCCTCGGCAGATGATTGTTCGCTGTTTGCCATCGGGCAGAAGAACCACAACTCCAAAGTCATCCTTCGGGCTGGAGAAGATAGTATTCACCACCGTGCCGGTAAAGGATGCGTTTGAGTTTTCTGGAATCATGGAGGGTGGCAGAGCCGTCCCGCAAAACATCATGTTAAGCAGGAGCAGATCTTAAAAACCAAATTGACAGAGGAGAGAAAGAAGGGCCAGAAAGTTGGCTTCCAAAGAGTGAAGCCTCTTATCCAAAGCAAGCTCTGGCTGTTGAGCTCCCGAGTTCTGGAATGGGGCATTCCCAGCCTGTGCTATCACTGCGAAGTTCCGGTTGCTCCAGAATTGCATTTGCCTCTCTGTCGAGAATGCTCCGAGATTGGCTGGGAGGAACCCCGCTGCTTACGATGTGGATACCGGTGTCATCCTTCTGAGGTCAAAGGCCCTCGTTGCTTTCACTGTAAGGACGTGAGCTTGCCTCAGAAAAGTTTGGCCAGTTTTGGGCCCTATAAGAATTGGCTCCGATCGGCGATCATCAGGGCCAAGTACGCTGGAGACCCCGTGTGCATTCGCTACCTTCAAAATTTAACCCGAGAAGGCTGGGGAATCCAATCAGAAGGGGTGCTCACCTTTATACCTTCTCACCCACGCCGACTGAAAGAAAGAAAGGCGAAGGGGCAGCACCTGCCTCTTCTCTTGGGAAAACAGAACTCTTTGGGGCCGACGCTACAGTTATTGGAAAGGGTTCACTACACCCGTGCGCAGGTGCATCTACGAGGCGATGAAAGGCGAAAATCCAGAGAAAACTTCTTTAAGTACATTGGGCCAACAGAGGCTCCTGAGAAGGTGATTCTTTTTGATGATGTATGGACCACAGGGGCTACGGCCCGTCAGGCAGCGACCACGCTCAAGGAGGCTGGGGTTAAGGAGGTGCACATACGAGTCTTAGCAATTTCAGCGTTTGAAGGGAGAACCTGAGAAAACCTGCAAAGCCCAGGGGGCCCTTTATGATGTACCAATGAGGTTTCTGTCTTATTTCGCTTTTGGCTCTCTTTCTTTGATGTGCCTGATGGATCATGTCGAAGCGGAGAACGGAAAAGAGGCGCCTTCTAAAAAGGAGTGGGTGTGGCTGAATGGATCCTTGGTTTACCTCAACCCTAAAGATATTGAACCGAAATCGTCATCATCGAATATCGAGGTGAAGTGGCAGGTTGTTGGAGGGAAAGTGGTACCACACGTCTCCGAGGAGAAGCCCGAGGGAAAGGCTCCAGCCTTTGACCCTTACTTGCAAAGTGTTCCCCGCTCTGAGCCAGGTTTTACAGCCAAAGGCCGTTTCAAGAGTCCCAAAATTGCCCCTCCTTCAAATATATCCATCGGCTTTCGCAATGGTGATCTTCCCGATCCGGCCAAGCCTGACGAAGGTGATGTGTTACCCCAAAAGGGCCAACTGCGTATTGCTGATCTTACAGCTCCTCAACTACAACAGTATGGGGTCATTCTCGAGAAGGAGTCCAATGAACTGAAAAAACGTTTTGAGGATGTGACCAAGCAGAAGAACCCAGACCCAGATGATCTGAATGCCTACCTCAAAGACTCCGCTGATTTTCAAGTCCGTTTAGAGGCCTATCGAGATCGGGCTGATGAACTGAGAGAAGAGGCCGCTAAAAAGAACTGAGTCTGGTCAGTCGATCATTCCTGAAATAGGAATGACTTAGTTTTGCATCCCCTGAGATATCTCTGCCCAGTTTTTTCCCATGACGGGAACGAGATTTAGGTTGTCCACGTTGCTGATGGCGACATTCTCATAGCCATCCACACAGGCGTTCCCGTTGACTCTGATGAGGCCAGGTTCCCAGTGGACGTGGAAAGTGGTGAAATCCCTTCTGAATGATGTCTTCCACTCAATGTCCTTAAAGGTTTCTTTGGGCAAGAAACTGGAGAGCTGTTGTAGGGCTTCCTCTCTTGTTTCCCCTTCGGCTGAGACGGGTTCCCATTGAGATGGGAATCGACCTCCGGAAGGCCTCTTGCGAAGAGCCAAGGTTTCATCACCAACAACCCAAACAAAGAGAATCCATTTCTTCTTGGGTTTAGCTTTCGTTTTTTTCAGAGGGAAGTCTTTAGCCAAGTTGGGCTCAGCGCAGGCACAACTAGTTTTCACAGGGCAGCCTTCACAGAGAGGGTTTCTAGGTTTGCAGACGAGAGCTCCGAGTTCCATCAAGGCTTGGGCTAGCTCACGACGCCGGCGGGTTCGGACAAAGGTTGGCATAAGGCGATCCCTGAAGAAAGCATCCTGAGCTTTTGAAGGGCTGATCTGTTTGTCAGCGTAGTAGCGAGAGAGCACCCGGCGGACGTTTCCATCGATGGGGAAGGCCGGCTTGTTGAAGGCGATGGCTGCGACTGCTTCACTGGCGTAGGGGCCAAGACCAGGGAGCTGGGAGAGCTCTTCAACACTATCGGGAAGTTGGCCTTCATGTTTTTGGCAAACTACTTTGGCGAGTTCGAGCAGCCTTCGTGCTCTCTGATAGTAGCCCAATCCTGTCCAAGCGGTGAGGACCTCATCTTCACCTGCTTTGGCCAAGGAGCGCCAGTCAGGCCAACGGGCGACCCATCTTTCGAAATAGGGAAGGGCTGTGACGATCTGAGTTTGCTGGAGCATCATCTCTGAGATGAGCACCTGATAAGGGTTGTAGTGCACTCGCCACGGTAGGGGGCGGGCCTCGCCCTTGAACCACTTCAGTAGTGGAGCAGGGTCGAAAGCTTCTACTTTGGGCAGTGCCTCAGCCTTTGAAGAACGACCACTTCTTGCCAGAGAAGAGGTCCTGGACCTTCTCGAGTCCTTGTGGTAAGGTGAAGACCACCACAGACTGCCCACTCTCGATGACCGTGTCGCCATCGGGGACCATCACTAGACCGTCGGCACGTTTGATGGCCGCGAGTCGGGCAGATTTGGGAAGTAGTTTTTTGTCGGCCAGTTTTCTTGGAGTCTTGCCCACGAGAGGGGAGCTGTCTTCGATGAAGTATTCAAGAACTTCTGCGTCGCCTTGATTGAGTTTGGCCGCTGAAGTGACATTCCCTCGCCTTAAGAACTGGAGAATCTTGCTGACGGAGATGAGCCTGGGGTTGATGAGAATGTCGATTTCGCTATTTCCAAGTACCTCTAGATAAGTGGGTTTTTCCGTGAGCACCATTGTTCGTTTCGCGCCATACTGCCGGGCCATGAGTGCTGCGATAAAGTTATCTTCATCTCTTTCTGAAAGGCTTACAAAAACGTCGGCGTTTTCGATGCCCACTTCCATGAGTGTTCCCTTCTCGAGTCCATTGCCCTGAACAATCAGAGTTTTCTGAAGGCGTTTGGCTAGGTCGTGGCATTTGTTCTCATCGGGCTCGATGAGAACAACCTGCTGGTACTTCCCTTCGAGGAGCAGGGCCAAGTCGATGCTAGCTCGAGAGCTTCCAAAAATCACAACTTTGTTGGTCTGATGGATGCGGGTGGTCAGCATGGGCAGAATCATCTGCAGGGTCTGGGAGGAAAGGAGAGCCAGAATTCTGTCTCCAGGCTTGAGGGTTTCCTCACTCTTGGGGATGAAGGTCTTGGAATCGCGAGTGACGGCGAGGATGGCAAAGGCTTCACTGGCGAGGATATCCCTCAGTTCGAGAATGGATTGGCCACAGATGCGACTCGATTCGGTGAGTTCGAATCCACGGATCTGGATCTCTGCGTCATCGCCAATGTAGGCCACGTCGGTGCATCCGGGCACTTCGATGAGCCTCTCGATGGAGCGAACGACGATGTTGGTGGGATTGATGAATTCGATGCCGGAGCTCTCCTTGTTGATGAGGGAGTGATCGGAGGCGTATTCGGGATTTCGCACCCGGGCGATGAGGGTTGGCACGCCCATTTTGGAGGCTAGCAAACAGCCGAGAATGTTCACCTCGTCTCGGCTGGTGACGGCGATGACAAGGTCCATATCTTGGGCGCCGACTTTCTCGAGAGAATCCTGAGAGGAGGCTGAGCCCTGCATGGCAAAGATGTCGAGACTGTCGTTCATCTCCTTGATCAGGAGGGGATCTTGTTCTATGACGTAGATGTCATTCTTCTCTTTGGAAAGCTGCTCCGCGAGGGTGGTCCCCACGATGCCAGCCCCAAGGATGAGGATTCTCAACTGATGGTGCCCAGAACGGTGTGAACGCTGATCTCCTGACCTTCTTTAACGTTGTATTTCAGCACCCCATCACAGGGAGAAGGAACGGTGAACGTGGCTTTGTCTGTCAGCAGTTCAACGACTTCGTCATCTTCTTTCACTTTTTCACCTTCGGGGACAAGCCAGGCAATCACCTTGGCTCTCTCGTCGCCGTCTTCTGCAAACTCGGGAAAAATGATGTCAGTGCTCATGTTTTTACTCCTGCTTGAATCAGCAACTGTTCTCTTTCTTTTGGCGTAATAGGCCTGCCTTTTCCCCTCTCTAGAAGGTCGTCTCGGAGCCCCGCCACCTCAACCTGAATGACTCGACCGACGGGACGGCTGACCATTTTAAAAAGCTTCTCAACCAACTGATCTCTGACGTCCGTCAGGGAAAATTCGTACCAATGCTTTTCCCCATCCTGCTTGAGGAGCTTCAGGTTCTCGAGTTGAACCTTTCGGTCGTCCATACGAATGCCTTTTGCAAGTTTTTTGAAGAGTTTTTCATCCAAGGGGCCTTGAAGGCGAACCCTAAAAATTCTGGATAGGTATCTCTGTTGAGAACTCAGGCTCTGTAAGAGGTTCCCATCGTTGCTGAGTAGGATGAGGCCTGATGCCGTTCTCGAGAGTCCGAGGACAACTCTGTAGGGGCGAAGTTCTGGGAAAGCATCGAAAATGCTTTCACCTTCTCGTCGGCCATCTGGATTACAAAGAAAGCCTCTAGGCTTGTTGAATAGAAAGGTGAAGGTTTCTTCTGGCTGCACCTCTTTGCCGCGGTAAAGGACGCGGTCGTTTTCAGGATTCACTTTTTGGCCGAGTTCGGCTTTGCGTCCATTGACGTAGACTTTGCCCTGTTCAATGAGAGTTTCGGCTTTACGCCTAGAGCAGATACCCGCATCGGCGAGGAATTTCTGCAGTCGAATGGACCGATCGGACATGACTTGAGGCGACGCTGGAGTGGCCAAAATTGGTCCTTTATGTTAGGGACGAACAGCGAAAGGCTACCCCCCCTGACGGGTGGCAAAGACGAGGATTTTATGCGTGAAGCCCTCGCCGAAGCCCTATGTGCATGGCGAGAGGATGAAGTGCCCGTTGGGGCTGTGGTGGTGAGGGGCGATGAAATTATCGCTCGAGGCCACAATACCCGGGAGAGGGAGCAAGACCCCCTTGGGCACGCTGAAATCAAGGCGATTTCAGAGGCTTCTGGCGCGATCGGCTCATGGCGTCTGGAGGAATGCACGCTTTATGTGACACTCGAGCCCTGCCTGATGTGTGCCGGGGCCATCGTGAATTCTAGGATTCCCAGAGTTATCTGGGGAGCCAACGACCCGAAAGGAGGAGCCTGCGTATCCCTGTACGAAGTTCTCACAGATTCGAGACTGAATCATCGCTGTGAGGTGGAGGGAGGAATTTATGGAGAATTGGCGGGGAGTTGGCTAACAGAGTATTTTTCTTTGAAGAGGGGAAAATCCCCTAAATAAGTCTGCTGTTTAGTCTAGATGGGGTGAGGCCTACCCTGATTTGCCCCATGTTAGGCCACCATAGATTACCGGTCCTATTAAGAAGGAGAACACATCCGATGTCAAACACGGACTACAAGGTTGCAGATATGTCCCTCGCCGAATGGGGACGCAAGGAAATTGAGATCGCCGAGCACGAAATGCCCGGACTGATGTCTGTTCGCGAGAAATACGCGACATCACAACCCCTCAAAGGGGTGAGAGTGATGGGCTCCCTACACATGACCATTCAGACCGCCGTTCTTATTGAAACTCTGGTCTCTCTCGGAGCCGATGTTCGTTGGTGCTCCTGTAACATTTTTTCAACTCAAGATCATGCCGCCGCTGCCATTGCCGCTGCTGGAGTTCCTGTTTTCGCTTGGAAAGGTGAGACTCTAGAAGAGTACTGGGACTGCACCTACAAGGCTCTAACTTGGCCAAATGGCAAAGGACCTGAGCTGATTGTTGATGATGGTGGTGATGCAACCCTTCTTATCCACAAGGGATTTGACCTCGAAGATGGTGACCGATGGGTCGACAGCGAGAGCGGTTCAAATGAAGAACAAGTCATCAAGAACCTTCTCAAGAAGGTCATTGAAGAGGACAACCAGAAGTGGCACAACACGATGAAGGAATGGCGTGGAGTGAGTGAAGAAACCACCACCGGTGTTCACCGTCTCTATCAGATGATGGAAGAAGGAAAACTGAAGATTCCCGCCATCAACGTGAACGATTCTGTTACGAAATCCAAATTTGATAACCTTTATGGTTGTCAGGAGTCGCTGGCCGATGGTATTAAGCGTGCTACTGACGTCATGATTGCCGGCAAGGTTGCCGTGGTCATTGGTTATGGAGATGTGGGCAAAGGCTGTGCTGCATCCCTTCGTGGTTTCGGAGCTCGCGTGATTGTCACTGAAGTTGACCCGATCTGTGCACTTCAGGCTTCCATGGAAGGTTTCGAAGTGACTCCCATCGAGAATACTCTTGGTGAAGGTGACATCTACGTGACAACCACAGGTAACGTTGGTGTTATCAGGGCCGATCACATGTCGAAGATGAAGGACCAGGCCATCGTCTGTAATATCGGACACTTCGACAATGAAATCGAAGTCGACAAGCTTGAGGCATTGCCTGGAATCAAGAAAATGAACGTGAAACCTCAGGTTGATAAGTACACCTTCAGTGCCGGCAACAGCATTTTCTTGCTGGCAGAAGGACGTTTGGTGAATCTTGGTTGTGCGACGGGTCACCCATCTTTCGTGATGTCCAACTCTTTTACCAATCAGACTTTGGCTCAGATCGACCTTTGGGAAAACAAAGACAAGTACGAAGTTGGCGTTTATCGTCTTTCCAAGAAACTTGATGAAGAAGTCGCTCGTCTGCACCTTGAAAAGATCGGCGTGAAGCTCACTAAGCTCACTCAAGAACAAGCTGACTATCTTGGCGTACCTGTCGAGGGCCCTTACAAGCCTGAGCATTATCGCTACTAGAGTATAACAAACTTTAGTCAATAACCCCCGCGGGAGACGATTCCGCGGGGGTTATTTTTTTGCTCGGAGATCATCGTTCTGATCTTAAACGAAGCAGGAACGAGTAGCAAAGACCTCAGGCAGAAATCACTTCAGAGGAGTTTCAGGCTTCCGATGTCTCTGACCAGGGGTAGAGGTCAGTGGAGATATACTTTAGGCCACTGTCGCAGACGATAAAAACAATCGTCGAACCAGGCAAACGCTTCATAACTTGAATGGCGCCAGCTAGGTTGGCTCCAGAGCTAAATCCGCCAAAGATCCCTTCTTCGCGAGCCAGTGCCTGGCTGCAGTTGATCGCATCTTCGTCGCTGACGCTCAGATAATCTGTCACGAGTTCGACGTCGAGTAGGGGCAGCTTTGTCATGGAATAGCCTCCTCCTTGAATTCGATGGGATGGGGACAGAACAGGGCCTCCAGCGAGAGCGGGGGCACCCTTGGGCTCGAGAGGGTAACCGGCGACATCCGATTTTTTCTGTCGGAGGTAAGACATGACTCCGGTGAAGGTTCCTCCCGTTCCGATAAAATCGACAAAGGCGTCAACCTCCCCTAGGGACTGTTGCCAGATTTCTGGCCCGGTGTACCGTTCGTGAGCGAGAACATTGCCCTTGAGTTGGAACTGATCTGCTCGGTAGGCTTTTCGTTTCTCAACGATCCTCTGTGCCGTTCTTTCAACTAAGGCAAGGTCTTCTCCAGAAACCTGATTGGGAGTCGAGGAGCTGGCCTGATCGACTCTGATGACTTCTGCCCCAAGGGCCTGCATCATTCGAGCTCTTTCGAATGTGTTCCCTTTGGAGATGACGGCGACAAAGGGGTGCCCCATGGCTTTGCAGGCCATTGCTAACCCCGTTCCTGTGTTTCCACTGGTGAGCTCGACGACAGTTTGGCCTGGACTCAAGTGTCCACTTTTTTTTGCTTCTCGCATCAGTTCAAGGGCAATGCGATCCTTTTTGGAAAACCCGGGGTTCATGTGTTCACACTTGGCGAGCAATCGACCGTCGAGTTGAAGGGCCTCTTTTAAACGTTTTAGTTCGACCATGGGGGTTCGCCCTATGGTGTCGACGATGGACTCGACCAGAGGAGGAATAATGGGTTCAGTTGAGGCCATAGGTTTGGGAGCTAAAGTTCAGAAGGCTGAGCCGACGAGAAAGAGATAGTGTTTGCCGATGATGCTGACTCGTTTGCCATGGGTCTGCAGGTATTTTCGGTAATACATTAGGTCTTTCATCACCAAACTGGGGTCGGGGTGGGGTTGATTGCGCATTGGCGCTCCATAGACCTGTTCGCCGTCATGCCATGTGCAGTTGGGAAAACCCAAGATGACATGGCCTTTCTTAGAGAGAGTCTTCTGAAACCAATTGCGAAAGACCTCTTTTCCATCCATGTTAGAGGACTGTAAGGTGGATAGACTGAGGATCAGGTCTTGAGGTTCTAAATCTTCTGGAGGGTCATCGCGTAGGTCCGCCCTTTCTAGACGATGGTGGAGTGCAGACAGCTGCTGTTTGGCGATGGCCAAGGCTTCTTCTGAGAGATCGAACCCCGTGAAGTGAAAGTTTTCGTATGACTCGGGATACCAGCAGCGAAATACGGCCAATTCGTCACCCCGATTGACACCCAAGGAGAGAATTCGAGAGTGCTGATCTAGTCGGCACTGTTTGAGAGCTAGGCGATAATCTCTGAGCCAGTGTGGGTCTTCTGTTTTCAGAATTTGCCCGTAAGTTCCCTTCGGATCATAAGCTTGAGCAGAGCCTTCCTGTTGGCCTCTCCAGGCAACTTTGCTCAGGGGGTGAAGATCAATCAGGAGATGACCATGGTGGGGTTGGGGCACTCCCAAACGGCAGGACAGGACTTCGGCTAGCTCACCCCAGCACTTGAGAGAACGAAAAAGTAAGCCTTCCTCTCCAACGGGGCATCCAGGGAAATGTTCTTCTTTGATCCATGGGGTTGGGTCCATGACCATGAGCTGGAGAAGATTTTCTCCTGACAAGAGCTTGGACTCGCAAGAGGACAGGATCTCCTCCATGCTCGATTTAAGAGTATTGATGATGGGAGAGTTCATTTGTCTGAGGTCAGCCCTTGATTGTTTTGGTAGATTTTGGGCTTGCAATTAAGGCGTTGATGTGTTTCTTTGTTTTCATCGGAATGAGACTCTCCATTCTGATCATGCTGCTTTCTGGTTAAATCCGGACATTAGTTATTTTTTTTCAGCTACTTACGTGCATTTCGAGAGGCATTATTTGGGGGAATCTAGCTCACAAAATTATGGTGCATTTTACATCTTAAGCCTAAGCTGAGTCTCCCCTCAGAGATTCTGTTTTTCTTGCTCAAACGCAATATCTATCGGGCCGGTATGATTGGTCTGGGAATTGGCTTTTTCGGCCTCATGGGTGAGATGTCATCAAAAGAGTCCGAAATTCTAGAAACAGATGTTCTCTACCCGCCTCTAGATGTTCCAGAAAGCCTAGACCGCATTCGCGTGCCCGATGGTATTTTGCCGAGGACGACCGAAGCTTTTGGAGGAGGGGCTTCTTCAGGAGAAGAAGAACAACACTGGCGGAGTCCTTGGTACGATAAGTCTGAGCTAGAAGAGAGCCTAGGTTTGAGTGAAAGAAGGGTTTCAGGTCTTGAGGGTAGAGGAAAACCACGTGCTGAGGATGTCTTGGCACAAGTGGAAGGCGACGAGCAGAGCGATGCTAATTTTTCCGAGAAAACAGTACCCGAGAGCGGAACTGGTGATTCAGGAAAGGCAAATGACCTCAACGATTTATTTGCAGAGATTCTTGGAGAAGATGATTCCGTTGGGAAGGTGGATAAAACGCCTACCGAAGTTTCAGTTGAACCTACTCCAAGGGACGCAACAGTGGAAGCAGGTGATTCTCAGAAGATCTCTTCTAAGAAACCTGTAAAGGAGATACCTTCTGCTAAAAATGAGGGTGCTATTCAGAATCAAGGGGGGAGACTCCTCGCGATAGATTCAGAGTATGATCATCCATTCCTGCGTAGTCTGCTCAGTGTTCTTAGCAATGAGCCTCGACTGAAGGCCGCGATGCTTCAGATAAAAATAGAAGATGCGAGAGCGCGGCAGAGCCGCGGAGCCTTATTGCCTACCCTCGATCTAGTTGGAACAGTTGAGTCAAGGCATGAAAAGAGTCGAAGTACTTTTCAGGATAGCACTCACCCGGCAGAGTTGGGGCTTGTCATGACACAGCCGATTTACCATCGAGACAGTATGCTCAACTACCGGACTTCGAAGGTGCGGAAAGAAGAAATCGTCTATCAGAACGAAGAGCAAAGGCAGGAAGTGATTGCGGATCTATGTGCCAGATATCTCGACATCCACCGTTTTAAGGTTCTGGCTGATTATTCCCGAAATAATGCAGGGTTGTCCGACCAGCACTATCGATCCACTAAAATCCGTTTTGAGAAAGGAGAACTGACCAAGACAGATGTGCATCAAGCGATCGTCCGTCACAAGACTGCTCTTGCTGTGAAGGATGAATCCTATTCACAGGTTGAGATCGCTCGTCGACGCTTGGAGGAGCTCACACGGGAAGTGGCTCCCGAAGATGTGCCCTTTTTCTCTCTAGACATCACTCCTCAGTATTTGGAGTCGATCCAAGCTCAAGGAGGTACTCGGCTTCGACCTGATCTCAAAGTGCTGGAGCAGCAAGTGGAGCAAGAGAGGCTTAGA
>Ga0233432_10002651_pt1 | contig 16525 bp, 30 predicted proteins | sample SI_122_August201_6_FD_179870 | JGI IMG/M metagenome (GOLD analysis project Ga0233432, IMG submission 179870) | Seawater microbial communities from Saanich Inlet, British Columbia, Canada - SI_122_August2016_10_MG | ecosystem: Environmental > Aquatic > Marine > Inlet | place: Canada: British...
CAAAAATGCAGCTATATCTCTTGTTCTGCTCATTCTACGTTACCTTTTGGTGAAATATTATTAACTATAATGTTATGCGTATGGTGAATCACCAAGGGTGTCTGTGTCCCATGCTGCCTTAAGTTCTGCAATACTTGTAGCATTTGTAATAGCCGATGCGGCAGGTGCATTACGAAGTGCAGTCTTTTTAGTTGCTGACGCAGATTTTGCAGATGAATCATCAGCTTCGATAGCTCTCATGTATGCTACATCTTCTGCTTCTAATAGAGGTTTACGAACCTGACGAATTTTATCTTTAAATAATACTTTTGCAGTAGTTAGATCTTCACTGATTACATCACCAGATAAAGACCAAGCACCACGAAAATGACGATTAGACGGTATAGTAACTGCACTTGCATCAGCTTGATTACCATCCTTATCAACGATATGAGTAGTTGGCATTTTATTTCTCCTTAAGCCATTTCTTTGCTATTTATATTAGGATCTATCTTCCAAGCATTTCGCCACTCTCTTGTTTGAGGTAGTTGCTCTTTTGTACAGATAACCATTTTTGGTCTATTACTTTCATTCCATGTACGCCAAATATGATTAGGAATATCCTTCATAATTAAATACTCAATTGCCTCTTCTTCACTCATAGGAGGCATTGGTTCTGTTTCATGTAATAGATAACCACGAGTATGTTTCTTAAATCCTGACCTTGCTTCATCTCTAGCAAGTTCATGATATACCCATACAGGTGGAAGAATACCACCATTCATTGCACATGCCATCCAATTTGGATCAGGCACAAGTACACTTGCTGGTTCATCAACGTTATGCTCAAACACGACACGATAATCCGATTGATGAGGCTCAAGGTTTTCTTTTGCCCAACAAAGTCTGTCAAATAGTTTTAGTTCTTTCAATTCCATTATGCAAGGTCTCCTAAAACGCATATATGCCCTGCACCAATATCTAGCGCAGAACTAGTGTCAGACCTTTTTCCTTCGTGTCTAACCTGAGTAGTGGTCTTTAAATCTGCCACATTATTTTCCGCGCTTGATCTAACTTGCAAAATAACAGCAATAGAACTAGTGCGCTGTCTGAATTGTCCCCCTATTACACAAAGATAATCTGTGTTATTCATTGCTGTAGCAAGCGTTGGTGTGTAGTCACCAGTCGCATTATCTACGACTGAACTCATATTCAAACTTTCTTGAATAGCAACAGTGCCAAAACCATTAAAATTAACAAATGCTTTTGGACTACCACTCACAACATACTGTGTACCAACAGTGCCTTCTGAACTGTGTTGAATCTGATCTGCTACTATCTTACCATATGCCATTATGCGAGGTCTCCGTGCCAAATAATACATGCCATATCTTGATCAAAAAAACCCTCATTTGTAGAATTTGCAAAACATGTTCTAGTTCTATGTGAACTTGTTGCCCAAGTAAGACCTTTTATAACATAAGCAGTGCCATCATTAAAATCATTATCATCTAAACCAAATGAATACATATATCTAGCATCTAACCAAGATGAAGTAAAATTAGCAGTAAAATCTCCTGTACCATTATCTGTCGATGAACTTAAATTAAGACTTTTATGCATGGTCGTAAGATCTTCATCGTGGTGTTGATATGCCTTCGCAACACCACTCTTAATAGAGGTATCAGTAGTACCATCACGAACCAGAAGATCGCCGTTTTGACTTTTTAATCTTGCGGCGGTCATGCGAGGTCTCCAAATGTCTGACAAGTATTAACCACTGCATCAATTGATGCAGAACTATGATATGTATTATATCCTAAAGCATTAGTTGCAGATTTGACTGTTGTTGCATCATAATCAACACCGATACCAGCATGATGACTACCAAATGTAGTATCTGAGGTGAAAGCATTTGTTGATCCACTAAATGAATATCTTGGCGCAGACATATTATTTGTAAAATTTAATCTAGCATGTCCAACGCCTTCATCTGTAACTGATGAACTATTGAATGACTGATCAATTACAAAGTCATCAAATCCCCAATGAATATAGTATTTTGGAGTGGCATTCGTCACAAAAGTAGAGTTGAGCGTATTTCCATCGGTATCTTGTATGGTTCCTACTGTAATTTTTCCGGTCATCTTACAATCCTGAAACTTTATAGACTATCAAGTCTAATGATTTACCATGATTTGTCCCTACTGCACCATCAGACCAAGAATAAGTCCAGCCACTAGGGTATAGGGACGCGGCGCTTCCACTAATTGTTCTTGTGCCACTGTGAACCCAACCCTGTATTCTATAATTTGCTGTTGTATCGTCTACTTTATAAAGCAAGTGAAAGGATTCGGTGTGTCCGTCTTCCGAACCCATTCTAGCAGTGACACCAACAATATCTGTTGTTCCATTCTTTGCCACTCCATACATTGTCCAAATATCTCCACCCGACAATTGTCTATACATCATATGTAATATGTAAATTCCAGTTTCATCATGAGTCCAATAATTATTGGTAGTGTCAATTGTCATTTTATTAGGAGTTGAAAACTGTCTGTAAATTGGAATAGTAATACCACTTGAAGCAGTATTTGCTATTGTAAAATTATCTGCCTCTGACATCAATGAACCAAAATTTGCATATGGAACTGAATTACTTGGTATGTTAATTTTACCACCAGCACCTGTTATTGTTGCACTCATGCGAGGTCTCCATCTGCTATTACTGACGCAAAGTCAACATCGTGCGCTGAAGCACCTTGTGCAAAAGTAGCACTTCCTGTCGCTTGACCATATATTGTGTAACTGTAAAAAGCGGCGGCGTCTGTGCCTATGCCCACAGCACAATGTTCATTTAAAGAAGAAAATGAGTTAGTAAGATTATATGTAGTCCTGCCAGTAGATGTGTCCACTAAACTAGAAATATTGAACGAGGACAATGGTGTAGTATTGTTCGCTTGATTAACCGCAAATCTAGCTTTTGAAGCTGTTTGCTTGGTCAGTGTGGCTGGACCATCACCAGTTGCATTCGATAGCGTTGTTACTCTGAGTTCACTAGTCATGCGAGGTCTCCATGTCCCGTTAAATATGGAGCCATGTCATAATTGGTTCTGTTAGCTGTAGAAAAAACATAATAAACTTCAAAGTCTACACCGCCAGCGCCTTTTGTTCCGTTTGTAAAATCACCTTGTGAGGAACCACTTGTTGCTCCTCTGTCATCTGTGCTTATGCTTGGGGCATAATTAGCTGAACTGAAATTATTTGTATAATTCAAACCACCATCTCCTGTTCCATCATCATCTAAAGAAGAAATATTTAAGCTGGCTTGAATAGTAGAAAAATCTTGCGACACATCTATAAAAAACTTAGCCGCATGTTGCTTAGTCAGCGTGACCGCACCGCCGGAACTGGTCTCAACTGTGTTTGTGTGTAACGTACTCATGCTATCACCAATGTTGCGCTATCGTTAATCGTTACTGTTACACCGCTATCTATAAAGATAGGACCAGCAACCAATCCATTCTTTGCAGAATCGAGTGTAAAATTAGTTGAAATTGTGTGGCTGTGTTCTCTTACGATACCATCAATGCCCACAAGAGTTAATGTACCAGCAGAATCTACACCGCCACTACCAGTTCCTAGTGCAGTATTCGAAGTATTTACTGCTTCGGTTCTTCCAAGAAATTTAGCAATGTCTGCGTTTCTACTCATTAGCTTATTACCAAGTTACCGTTAATCGTTAGTACTACACCGCTATCAAACGATATGGGTCCAGCTACGTGTGCATTTTCTGCGCTGTCTATAGTTGTATTTATACTAAGCGACTGTGGGTTAATTCTAAACATACTACTTTTTAATTCACCACTTAGTGCAATGACTGTGGCAGAATCAAGTCCTGCTCCACCACTGAGCGTTAATACATCCGCAGAATCGAGACTACCGAAAGCACCTCTATATGCAGTAATAACAACTGTATCATTAGAATCTGTTGCGTTTCCTAATACAACGGATGTTCCATTTGAAGCAGTATAATCAGATGAATCGATAAGTAAGATGCCGTTATGAAATACTTGTATTTGTTCTTCAATATACGACAATGTTGCGCTGTTATCATCAGCACCAGTTATTGTGGTTGTCGGTGTTGCAGTGGTATAAGTAAAATGTGTAGCTCTAAACGCATCACCAGATCCTCCACCACCACTACCTGTTCCAAGAGCAGGGTTAGAAGGATTTGCATCTTCAGTTTTACCTAAAATAGATGCTATATCTCTGCTTCTGCTCATTAAGCAATTCCTTTTTCAGAGTAATAATCTCTAAATCTCTTCAATAGTAAAGGTCTACCCTTTTTCTTTCTACGATCATGTACAGTCTTTGCTTTGAATTTTGGACCCATTGCGGTATCTGCTGGATTTGGAATATCTGCTGTTGTAGTCATATCTTCGTTGGCTTTTGACTTGGACATATTCATTTATAAATCTCGTTTATGGTAATATGAATTTTTTGATTAGTCTTAGTGTGAATCGCTTCATAGATTGGAATACCAAATACATTACCAACAGGCTTACAGTTTTCTTCAATTCTAACTTGATCTTTTGACCAAACCATTTCATCTAGATTTTTACTTAATAATTTACTTTCTTTTAATTTATAAATTCCAGGACTGATAGACCCGTTATCTAATAAAAACCAAGTGTTACCTTCTAATACAACATCTATAGATGAAATACCCAGCTTTTCTATAATACTCTCAAGTTGATTATCCTTTAACCCATGATGTTCTTTAACAAGATAGAGAGCAGATGCAAAACTACCAAGCTTACTGCCACCACCGGGAATATTTGCCACCAACCTTTTAATGTTTGCACACAATCGAATAAACGGAGTGTACGCAGACTTTTTAGCATCTGTGTCAATTTTGACATTACGATCTCTTTTACCGTCTTTATCAATGATGCCCACTTTATGTGCATCCCAATCCTTCCAGTCTAGTACTAACATTCTTATAAAACGGAATGCGTATGTTAAGTCTGCGGCTCTTTTAAGTAATCCCATTTAAACTTTCCTCAAAAACTCTACTACGTTTTTATCCATAGTTATTCCAGTGTATTGATCATTTCTTATATAACTTAGATATAATAGTATGGGTTTAATTACTGGCCAATGTTTATCATCCAATCTTAATTGTAGTATTGCAAGCGCGGCTTTGATACCAAAAACATTAAATATGATTATAATATGATTCAATAGAAGTCTATGAGGAAACTCATTAGTTTCTAAGTATCGGTTTATCAATCGTTTTACATATTTAAATCTTTTCAAATCTTCAAAGAATTCGTCTTCATCAGAAAATTGAGGACTATAATAATGTTTTGCCGCATAAACGAGCAGTGTGCTATCAGTTAATTTTTCCATCATAAAGATATATAGAGTTACTCTTTAATCAATGATTTCATTTGACCAAGCAAGCTAGATTTGCTTTGTCTACGGTCAAGTTCAACACCTTTTGTTCTACCAAGAGCTTCTAACTCAACTTTGTTCATCTCCTCAAGTGACTTATTATTTGCAGGAGCTTCATTCAATTGCTGTACTACTTCTTTCACTTCAACCTCTTCTACAATATGTGCAATGCCATTATGTGCATCAGCTTCTTGCTGAGACATTCTTTGCGACTTAAGTAATTCACCAGTTTTTGGATGAGTCCATCCTTTAGTGGTTGCAACAGCGTTATCTAAGTATCCCATTATTTTACATCCTTCATTGAATTATAGGCATTAAGAATAGCTTCGTTTTTCATTGCGCCAGGGTTTTTTACAGGTGTACCACCTGGTTTAATTTTAGTTTCGCCATTCATATTATCATTACCACGAGCTTTGCTCTTTGGTACATTTGAAGTCATCTTAACAGCATCTTTATTCATCATTGCAGGCTCGTCTAAATGAGCTTCAGGACCTTTTGCAATCTCATCTTCTGCGCCCTTCATCATATCTTTAGCGCCTTGACCAGAAAGCTTGTCAGACACCTTTTCAGCTTCATCGCTATTTGGAGAATGCTTAGTCTTTTCATTTTTCTTTTCAGAAAGAACGGATTTAAGTGCAGAACGAATACGCGATTCTTTCACACCTTCTTTTTCCATTTTTGGATTCATAGCAACATCACCTTCTTTACCGCCGCCTGTCGCTTCTTTCTTTTTCTTTGAAGGAACTGGCTTGGCGCCCATTGCTTTATCTTGTTTTTTAACTTCCTTATCATTATAGTAACCTTCTTTTTGATCTGCAATAGCATTTGCAGTATCTTTTTTCATGGTTACTGGATGTTTTTTACCAGCAAAGTTAAACGAGGACTTACCTGCTTTATGAGCAGCCGCTGCCGCACCATGAAATGCAGTGCGTTCTGTAGCAGGCACATCTTCTGGAATTTCGAATTTATTTTCTTGGACCGTTTGAGTAGCCCCACTCTTAAAAGGATTAAAATCCATCGTATTCTCCTAAGTTAAAAATTGAGCTACATATGCTCCGATAGCCGCAACAAGGGCAGCATATACAAGTTTATTTATAAGACAAACTGTCCTATGATTATCATCTACTTTCTTTTCGATATCATCTAGTTTTGCAGACAAACGATTCAATCTTTCGTACATTTTAGTGTGGTCATCATTCAATGAACTAATTTTCTCCTCAGCCCGCGCCATGGCCACCATAGCATCAGCCAACCTGTCGAGTTTTTCTTCGATTCTTGTTAATCTCGCTTCATTATGAGGCATTGTTTTTCCTACTAGCTAAGGTGTTTTAACATTTCCATCTTCTACGTGCTTGTCTTAATCTACTATTTGGATCGTTTGCCGCTTTAGGAAAATCTTTCATCTGACCTGCACTTCTTGCACAGTATGATTTTCTACGTCCAGCGGCTTTTGACCCAGGCTTTACTTTACCGGTAACAGCAGTTTTGAGATTACCACCAGTTTTTCTATTTACAGCATCGACACCAGCTTGTGTCATACCTGCACCTTTTTCAGTAGCACGGAAATGACCCTTTGAATCTTTACCTGTAAGTTTCTTTTCTGAGAACGACTTAAAACTTTTCATATTAGATTCTTCTATGCCTCGTTGCTTTTTTTGCGTGGCAATCCATTGCGTTGCACCTTTCGATGCTGGCTTCGTTTTTGTCCATGTCATCATCTTTTTGTATACTGATTGTACGGCACGTTTATAATCAGAGCCATCACTGTTATCTACGATGTACATCTTATTACGGAATAAAGATTGAAACTTACCAATATTATTTTGAACTTCTTTCCACATTGACTTTACTTCGCCATCTGGTAAAGATCTGTCTCTTTTATTATTACGGTCAATGGCAGTCTCTAAATCTGTGTTAACGAAAATCATAGCGACTTCGTATCCCAAAGATTTCAACATTTTAATTTGTCCCTTAATCTTCTCATAATTCTTACCAGTACCATCAATGACTAGTCCAAGACGACCATTAAGTGCCATCTGCATTTTCTTTTGCGTGACTATCTTAGCTCTATCACGAGTGGCTTGACCTTTAGGAGAGTAGATGTTTTCGGGTGTTGCTTTTAGTCCAATCTTCTTAAGTGCCGCTTCAAAAACATCATCTGAATTAATGAGTTTAAGACCAAGAGCAGTTAATGCTGTTTGACCAACGATAAATGATTTACCAGACCCTGGTCCACCAGCTAAGAAAACTGCTTTGAAGATAGCTGGGTCATTAATACCCTCTTGCACATTTTGACCAGGAGTAATCTTTTTCATAATTTCAACAGACTTATCAGATCCATAATCTGCAGATGCGGTTTCACAATTCGTATTGGCAGCTAATTGTGTACCCTGCCTGTTTGCTTTTCTTTTATCTGATCTAGCTTTTGCATCTTTTGCTGATTGTGCAGATTTTCCTACAGCAATCTTTAGATTAGGGAGGGTCTTACTTTGTTGGGTCATCTCCTCAACTTCTTTACCCAAAGCTTTATCACGATATGCTTTTTTTACATCATGCTTAGTCAATCTAGAAACCGACTTGATAAGTGATGGTTGTTTAACCAATTTGCGTAAGTGGCCTTTTACTTGAGCAGGAGAATTTCCGTCAATATACATTGCAGGAAGTCCTTCAACTTCTACTTTAAAAGTCATTGCTTCATAAAATGCCTTAAACTTATACATTTTATTTCTTTTCCTTAGTGCTAGGATTAAGTGTATCCATATTTTTTCTAGCCGAAGCTCTTGCAAGACTTCTAGCACGATTTTTAATTACATTACCAAACTTATCCTTTGTTGGCTTTGTAGATCTTTTAACCGCATTATCAAATGGTGGGTTAAGATTGTTATCTTCTGTCTTACCTTTAGCTGAATCAATTGCGGCTTGTGTAGGTGCACCAGGTGCACCCTTTTTACGCATAGTTTCACCTCTAGCTTTTTTAGCTCTGATGTTTGCCCAAAGACCAGGACCTGCCTCATCAACTTTAGTTTCTTCTTTACCCATACTCTTTACTTTTTTACGAGTACCAATTCTGCTGGTGTCACCTCTTGAAATCAAACCGTGCGTATCAGTACCTGGGTCTTCTTTACCATGATATCCCTGAGCTTTACCAGGAGCAACTTTTTTAATCTTACCGCCACGCTTTTTAAAGTCAGCCATTGCTTTTGCCATAGCATCACTAGACTTTGCTTCTTTGATTGCCACAATCATACCAGACATATCACCGATAGCAAATGATACTTCGCCATCTCGTTTATACAAGTATCTCTTTACACTAGCAGGACTATCGCTTCTTGCAAGAGTAATCTTTTCTACTCTACCTTTATTTACCAGGTTCTTTGATTTAACATCATACTTAATGAAATCTTTACCAGCTTCTAGTGAAGAATTATGTTTGATTTTAATAGTAGAACCCTTCTTTAGCTTATCAAAGATTTTGACTAGCTTAGGGTCATTACGTTTCATACCACCAGTCATGCTCTCTTCTAGTTCGACTTCTTCTTTAAAGCCTTTACTGAATGCTTGATATGCATATCTCATACCCATTAGGGTCTTTGTGATCATCTTTTTGTCACCAGTTATTGTGACATTATTTCCTTTTGCCTTTGCTTTAAGACCATTCTTTTTAGCCATTGCTACAAGGCTATCAGCGCCTTTGCCAACATCTTTTTCCCAAGTTGTTTCAACAATCTTAGATTCAGTGGCCATCAACTTATCATGGTTGTCGTTTGCATATTGGTCTGCATCATCTTTATTGTCAAACTCTTTTGCGACACTACCATCTGCATTGTATACACAGAACTTGTCGCCCTTTTTCTTGACATGCTTCGTAGGATCCATTTTCTCTTCAAGTTCGACTTCTTCTCTTTTCATACGCTTTTTGAACTTATAATCTTTAACTACCTTACGAATTTCATCTGTATTAGTAGTTCTTCTGTTTGCAAACATACCAACAATGGCATCCATAGATTTACCAGCATCAACTGCTTTATGAATCTTATTGACATTTAGCTTCTCATCAAGCTCAGATGCACTTTCTCTTAATTCGAAAAACGTTTTCATTTTTATTATCCTCTTACCTTTGCTGCCAGATCTTTGTCTGCCTTGCCCCATGTTCCAGAGGATTTAGTTACGAATGAATTGACACGTGCCATAGCCCATTGCTGTGGTGTAGTTCCTGGTCTATGTCCAGTTTTCCATGCTGCCATGCCACGATTATAAACTTTACGAAGAATACCAATAGGCATACCAGACTTTTCAGCTTTTGCCGCTAGACCCTTCTTTTCTTCTTCTGAGAGATATTGTGAAAACTTAATCATTTGGTTTCCCTATTTTTCTTTCTAGTGTCGTTAGTTCTAGCTCTGTCCATCATTCGGTCATGCTTGATTTGATCTGCTTTTTTTTCTCTATCAATTCTTTTCTTCGCTAAGTCAGCCATTTGGTCTTCACCATACATCTGCTTAAACTTTAATGTATGTTTACTTGGCTTTGTCTTTGCTTGAGCATCACCAGGTGCTGGTTTATAAGCACTCTTTTGGTCATCTGGCTTAGGAGTGTTTTTATTGAAATGTGCTTTTCTTTTTGCCGCAGTTGACTTAGATAAATCTTTGTAGTAAATATCTTCAAATCTATCCACTTTTACCTCTTCATATACTTCAGGCTCTTCAAGTGGCTCAACAGCATCAATCCATTTGCGATATTGTTGATTACTTGAACCTTCTACGATAACATAGTTTGAGCCGAGGCGCTTGACTGTTACAATTTCGCCTGTCTCTTTCATGATAACCTGATCACCTTCTCTGAAAAGCTTACCATCTATATATGATTCGCGTAGCTCAGATACAGATTCTAGTTGTACATGATTTTTAAATTCTTTTTGTTCTTTCAGTCCCATACCTTTACGAACAGCATTGAAGATTTTCTTAGCGTCACTGTTACTTACTGCTCTAGGTAATCCTTGACTAAATGTAGTGAAATCATTATTCTTAGCATTATCTCTTTGCTTAGATGCAGACATACCTTCAACGCCTTCGGCATCTGGGTCTCTTTGACCTGCAGAGATAACTGAAATTTTTCTGAAGTTATAGAAGCCGTGTCTGCCCTTCTTACCATTATATTTGTTCAGAAGAATTTCAAACTCTTGAACACGGTCAGAACCAACAACCATTGCGATATTAGTATAGCCTTCGTTATTTAAAATATTCATGATATCGAAAACTGTTTTTACTTTTTTATTTAACATGATTTTTCTACCATGCTTAGGAAACATTTTTCTTGCTATTTTAATTTTTTCTGCATACTCAAGTGGGTTCTTTTCATCATCTTGGGTTTGTGAGAGATACACACGATAAGGAAACTTGCTACCTGCTTCAGACGATAGCTTATCAAGTAATTTTTCATGTCCCATGGTAGGAGGGTTCATTCTACCAAAAGTAAAATAAATCGTCTGCTCTTCTTCTACTAGAAACTTACTAAAGGAACTAACCATTAACCTTTTTTCCGATCGACTTCTTTTTTACGCACATCTTTATACATTCTTCTAGCCAACATAGCAAGTCTTTTCTTGACTTGTGGTTTATCTAGACGCTTTTCAATTTCATTTCTGCGGGCAAAAGATAGTTCGCTTTTTGGAATACCCTTGGTTAATTTTTTTAGAATTACATTTCTGGCTGCCTTGTTAGCTCTTCTCTTGAGAACATCAGGCTTTGCCATACGCTTTTTGGCACGGTCGCGACCGAGCTTAATCTTTGACTTATATCTTCTGAATGACCTAGACTTCGCAAGTCTCTGGCGCATGTCTAAAGCTTCATCAGTAGATTCATCATCATTTTCTGGAGCAGAATCTGTGGCTTCGTACATATGTTTCTTACGTTTCATTGCACGATAATTTGTAAGCTCATCTTCACCTGGACGATACTGTGTAACATGCAGATCATCGAATGAGAGTGGCTTTTTTTCTGATGGATTTTTGCTATCCATTTCTAGTATATCTTTAAAACGAAGCAATCTTGCCATCGTTAATCCTTCCGAGGTTCATTCCATTACCGAGTTGGACTATCCCAACCCTTTAAAATATTAGGTGAAAAGTTGGCATATGAGAATTCCATACGGTCAACAATTTTCACAGCATCACCACCAAGTTTATCTATAGCAACAAAGCCTTCTTGCCCTGTTGTTCGATACCCTCTTGTCGTTTTTAAGAAAGTATCGACACTGCTTAGTCTATTAAGTATATTTATAAGTTTTAACTTTGCTAACACAATCATTTTTTGCAAGTCAAACATGCTTTTCAGTGAAGCTTTATTTGTTGACGAAAAGAAAGTAAGTATGTCATCCAGTTTCTTTTGTTGAACGCCTTTACCCTTAGCTGTTTTTCTTTTGTCTATTTCTTTTTTATATTTCAAATTAATATGACCGATAAGCTTATTAACATGTGCCCGTGTATCGCCAATAACTTGACCTTTACGAACATATGTATTATTAAATGTCTCAATCATTTTTGCGAGGTCTTGATTTGCTTCTAGTTGACGAAGCGTTGTTCCACTAATTCTGTTAAAAATTCTACCAGCTTCACTCAGCATTGAGTTTACATCATCGGTTTCTTCTTTAGACATTGTGTATTTTGTCAAATCTCTAAGCATTGCATCTTGAGACCAAACGTTTCTTGAATTTTTGAACTTGCTAACATCAACACCATATGATGCTTTCATAGATTCAAATGACGAGCCTTTATACGTTGTGTGCCAGACGATTCCAATTTTTGCTGACGTAATTTGCCTGGCCATGTCCGTGCCAGACGGTACTGCATATACGATTGTATTGGGGTGGAATGTAATATAGTCTTTACCTTTGATTTTAGTCTTCTTAAGATCGGCTTGAGTATAGAGCAGGTCACCTTGTATTACTCCTTTTATACCAAGTTCAGGTAGATATTGTAAAGCAAGTTTAAGCTTAGTAGAAAGGTCCCCGCTAGTATCAGCATCAATATCAGCATCATTCTTGTATACTTTGGGAGACTTGTTAAAGATCCCTTTTTTCGCCACGAAGAATCTGCCATCATTAGGATCAATGCCAGCAAATACAGCAGGAGCACCGTCCCACTTAACAGATACGTTACCATCATGTTCGCCTCCTAACATATCTCGTAATTCTCTTAAAGCAAAAATTGCTTCGCGTGTACCATTAACACCACCATAGAGAACTTTATCCTCAATGTGTGTCATATGAGTGTTCTTTTGTTCTGTAATAAAAGAACTAAAGTTATCCATTAATTGTCTCCAAACTTTAACTTATCATACACTATTTATACAAAAAAACAAATAAAAAAAGACGGCAATCGCCGCCCTTTCTCACAAATTTTAATACTCAGAACCTCATTAAGAACTGTGCAATCCTACCAACAAATGGTAGTAATGCAACTGCCATAAGAAGATTTACACCAGTATGAGCCATTGCTATTCGCAACGTATCACCCTTTGGCATACCATCTGAGACAAGCATACCTGCCAGCCAGATCGTACCTGTGGTACCAATATTTGCTCCAAGTACTGCCGCAATCGCCGCAGGTAATGGTACAGCACCCGAAGCGACTAATGCAATAATAGCAGTAGTCGAAAGGGATGATGATTGCCAGAGCAGGGTCATAATGATTCCACCGAGGAACATCCAATACGGATTATGAATAAAGAACGATAAGTGATCCATATTCCCCATTGATTTCATACCACCACTAAACATTTTCAGTCCGATATAAAAAATTACAAGACCTACTAATGTGGTCATAATTGGATTTCCTAAATCCATTTTAGCTACCTTTTTCCAAAGTTTATCACGCACCTTTATTTAACTCCAATTAATTGTTGGATAAGTATTCTACTTCATCCCAAACATTTTTATATTCTTCTTTTTTAGGTTTACGAGGACGAGGTTTATTTCGTTCACGCGGGTCATAGTGTTCATACCCACGAATACCATTTTCTTTTGCCCATTGAGCAATCATTTCAGGTTTATGTGCCTTCATGACATTTCCTTATATTGTTTAATCAATTTATTACAATCGTCCATATTATCTATCATCTGGACTTTTACGGCACGTAGACGCTCAAGACGTTTACGTTCTGCCTTTCTCAGTTTGACATTTTTATCTAATGTTTCAATCTGAAAATTAATTGCGTCTAGACCAAGTGTCATAGTCTTAACATCGCGTTCAACGCTTCTTCCTAACATATTATCCTCCAAATACAATTGTGATACCACTTATAACATAATTGCCTACGATCATAAGACCGCAGGCTCCAACAATTACTGACATTACGACACCTCTGCAAACTCTAGGGCAGACTTTAATGCATCGCGCTTGCGGACTTGATTGCCACCAAACCATGATGAATACAAACGATTATCTGCATTACGACCTTGAACATGGTCAGTAACATAAGTTACAGAGTTAAACGCTTGCCACCAAGAACCTTCGCCATACTCAGCACCAGGCTGTGTTTCAAGAACAGAATGAGCCAACTTAGCGTTACGTGACAAAGTATCAACAGAGAGTCCTTTGCCTTGTACACGTTTGTCTGCAGTACGAGGAAACACTTGGTTCAAATAGTCGATGTATGCATCTGGAGTAAAACGCTTACCTGAAAGAAACTGAGCCATTTCTTTATAAGTGGTCATTTTCTCTGAAGCAATACCAAGAGCAGACTTTACAGTAGAGGGGTCAAACGCAACACGGTGTCCCATTCGTACGGAATTATCATTCTTGCTACCAAGCGAGAGTGAAAGTGTATTGTTACACACCACGCGAATAGGAGTGAAACGAACATCAATTGCTTTACCATACTGATGTGGATTTGAGAACAACAGGTAAGAATCGATACGGTCGCTGCCAAGAATATCAAATGATTCTTTGACTTTAGCTAAAGCCCAAACCATTTTGCCTTCTTTGAGTGAACCAGCAGTCTGCATTTCCATATCACCCTTCATGACAAACTCATGAAAGAATTCAAAAGCTTGTTCATTCTGGACAGGATTCCAGTTCTCACCAACATTCGTTAAAATTGCACCGTCAGTAGATCGTACTAACGACTTCTGACCTGTAGGCATCTTATTACCTTTGAATTCGATAAAAGATTCTACTTCTTCTACTGACCAATCTACGCCAGCTTTTTGCATCATCTGAGCTGGTGTCAGATCATTCGATACAGGCGTTCCAAGTCCATGCCAAGGTGTTTCTCCAGCATACGCCATTGTTTCTACTTCATGCGACATAATATAAATCCTTCTCACTGTCTTTTTTCATTTTATAATAATATTATAGCAGACTTTTCACACATTGTCAACAACTATTTTCATTTAATTTGAAAAAAAGTCATCTAGTCCACCCTTTTCTGGTATTGGCCAATTCATTGGCGGTGCGGTAACCCTTCTACCTAAAGTCTCCCGAAAGTTACGTACAGCACCTTTTACCATTTCTGGATATTTACCAAGATATGTACCAGCTTCTAAATCGCCCTTTGTGATAAGATGTTTATGTGGATGGTCAATAGCATTCCAATTATGTAGAATAAACTTAGCCAGCTGGTCAAATTCTTCATCATGAATTAGCGGCTTGTCTTCTACATAATATGCATATGAACACATAAGATATCTAGCGATTGGGTTCTTCAACTAAACCACCTCATCAGTTTCTCCCAAAGGGTTGGCGAGTGTATTCTCGATTGTTTTGATGTGCTTGCACTTACGATATGCAATGCAATTACACGAGAATCCACTGTCAAGTATTTCCACTTCATATTTATCACCTTTACTGCCTAAAACGGGCCATCTGATTCCTTGAAGATGATGACCCTTTGTATTTATCAAATCAGACTTATGGGTTATCATGCTTGGATAAGACCGCGACCATCAAAACATGTGGTCATGACAACGCCCTGACATTCGATCCAGTTAGCGGCTTCTTCGATTGTGTTATAAGCAGGGCTTTCATCACCCTCATATGTACCGTTTTCTAGTTCAACTTCAACAGTACCGCGGTAATCACCGAGCATATCAGTATCGATATAAGCATCATGCTCACTAACAATGTTCAAAGCTTTGAAAAAGCCAGGACGAATTTCTTTAATTTCTAACATATGAATCTCTCTTTTCTCTCTATTGTCTTTATATACTAACACAGTTTTAGGTGATTGTCAAGCACTTTTTTCAATTAATTTAAATAAACATCAGAATTGGTAAACAAGCCATGACAACAACAAACAAAACACCAGCAATCCACTCAAATTTCTTCATAACGTTTCTCTCTTTCAATCTCATTATACATATAGTATAGCAGGAATATCCAGAATGTCAAGTAAAAAATTCAATTAAAATGAAAAAAATGAATAAAATTTTAGTTTCATCGCCTAGGTGTGGTTCGTCTGTAGGACAGCAATATTATGAAGAAGAAGGTATTAAATGTTCTGAACTATTTGGATGGCATGAGTTTTTTCTTAATGCACCTCATGGTATACATAAGTCATTAGAGTGGAAAGTTGACTTCATTGAAACGTTAAACTGCGACTTTCATTACAAACTGCATGCTTTCCATTTGTTTTATGAATATAAAGGTGGTGTGTTATATGATTGGTTCAAAGAATTTTATAAAGGTACCGAAATAGTAGTACTAAAACGAAAAGATTTATGGCGATCATACCTTAGTCTATTGGTCCACCATCAAGCTGGTAGAAAGTTTTGGCATAAATATAAAAGTGAAGATGAAGAATCTTTCATTGCTCATTGTCGTAATATTAATTTTATTGAATTGAAAAATGTTAGAGAGTCCTTTATTCATCAACAAAAGTGCTTGAATAAGATAAAAGGTACTACAATATATCTTGAAGACCAAACATGGGATAAAGGGTTAAAATGGGAATTAGATTATGAAAAACTCTTCGAACCAAGAGAACTTGAAAATATACGAAGAAACTTTTGCGGGGTTCAAGAAAAACTTTATCGATGATTTAGAATTTATGGGCAAAGGAAAAAAGCTTTTACACGTTTTGTCTAATAAAAA
>Ga0233432_10002652_pt1 | contig 16522 bp, 12 predicted proteins | sample SI_122_August201_6_FD_179870 | JGI IMG/M metagenome (GOLD analysis project Ga0233432, IMG submission 179870) | Seawater microbial communities from Saanich Inlet, British Columbia, Canada - SI_122_August2016_10_MG | ecosystem: Environmental > Aquatic > Marine > Inlet | place: Canada: British...
TGTCCGTACAGTATAAAAACGGCTGGTAGGCTGCACTTCACTATCTGGCTCCAGCAATGAAGCCTCCAGGGCAGCGGCGGAGCGCACCAATGCGATGCTGCTCAGATCTGGCCCAAGCACAGAGCCCGACCCGTTCACCATATGGCAATCAAGGCACTGCCCCTTGCCCTCAAAGAGATTGCGTCCCTGTTCAGGATCACCAGCAAGACTGCTGCCATCATCTTCCCCAAGACTGCGCAGGTAAGCCACCAGCATCATGGCCTGCTCAGCAGTGACTCGCGGTGTTGGGGGCATTGGTGTATCAGGAATACCATTGAGGATGATGCCAGCCAGATCTTCATCAGAATAAGGCTGACGAAAATTGTTATGACCCAGATCCACTTCATTGATCAGGTCACCATCAGGACCATGGCAATTTGCACAATAATCCTGAAAAGCGCGCGCTCCGCTGACCAGATCGGCACCTGTCTCATGCTGGGCCTCGACGGCCCTGGCCGTTAAAAGAAGCATAGCTGTTAAAGCCAGACAGAAAATTAAATGAATAGGTTTTTGCATAATCATTATTAATTTCATTGGGGAATTGATTTTAAACTAACAAGCCCGGGAATGGATAATCCCGTCTCAGCTTAATTGAAAAATACTGATTGAAATTAATTCGCTAAAGTTCCATCAATGATCCATCAATAAGCAGCCAACCTACTCAGCAATGCTCATTAACTTCGCTTGAAAGTATTTTCAGCCGACTGAAATTCATTCAGCTTAAGCTCTTCCCTGACACCTGCTGTCATTTCCATGCGCGATTCATCAAACGGGATACCAATGCAATCTGCAATGCGCACCATGCGCTGAAAATTACCGGCTACGGCAGCAGCTTCCACCATACCGGCAGCGCCCATGGCATTTACCAGCGCCTCACGGGCCTGACTTAATTGTGCCTCATCATGACTCATGAAGGCATCGACAAAACTATTCAGTTCGCGGCCACAATCAATACCACCGTCATCGGCATTCTCTTCGGTACGAACTTGCCTGATATCAATCTCTCTATTTTTAGCTAAGGCATTCCCACGGAGCGCCATTGAATGTGCAGTAGTTCAGTAAAAACACTCGTTATGAGATGAGACTCTGCCGGCGACCAGCTCGACCTGCATGCGGTCTATGGCGCGACCGGTTTCCAGACCGGGCTGCCCCATAAAAGGTAATGGCACATACATTTGATCAGAAAGCATTTTCCAGTGTCGCAGATTGTTCGGCACCAGGGTCAGAGCCCTGAGCACATTGGCCGTCATTTCGCTCCACAGGTCAGCCTCATCTCCTGTATTGCCATCCACGGGAATCATCGGCACGAATCCGGTCTCGGTTTCCAGATTCGGTGGTCGGTACCAGCTGGGTTCTCCCGCAAGCGGTTCAGGCAGGGGTTCAGGTGGCGCACCGATGCCGCGCATGAATTCATCAATACTGTAGATGAGCACAACAACACCAATAATTTCTACATATTCGCCCTGTGCATCATGGCCATTAATACCGGCCTCCAGTAAGCCATCGACCCAGCGTTGGGTAATCCTGTTTTGATCAGTAATACAGCGATGCACAATATCGACTACAGCTACCGGTAGCAGACCGCTTGAGTCATGGCTGCCAGTAACACTGGCCGGTGACAGGGAATCCTTACGTTGCTGACAAAGCTGACAGGCATAAGCCTTTCTTGATTCAGCGGCAATGGCGACACGCTCCGCACCGGTAAACCAGTTGCCGGGAAGCGCCAGAAACTGCCAGGCGTTCTGGAAGGCCGCCTGCTGCTCTTCACGCACTGGAAGAGTTGTATCGGTAAAAGCAAAAAAATCAGAGTTAGTCATAATTTGCCCGATAATAAATCAGTCAATGGAATTTTCTTCAAAGCCAATTCCTTCCCAACCATCGGAAGAACGAGTGAGGGTCAACATCTGCACACGAGTGGTGCCATTCTTCGCTTTTCTGCCTTTTAACACCACTTCATCACCTTCTTTCAAGTCATTATGGTTCCAGCCACGGCGTACTAAAATATTGCGGGGATAAGTTTCCGCTTCCCATACAACCTTATTGCCACTGCTATCTGTGCTTTCAACATAGACACGGCTATGGGGATTTTCGAACCAGACTTCAGTGACTACGCCCTCTATTACTTCAATGGAGTCCTGATCATAAATAGACAAAAATGAATGATGTGCATAGGCAGGAACTGCCAACATGAAGAGCACCAGTGCTACTATTTTTTTATTCATGATCATGATTCCTATTTTTATCTTTTATCTTTTATCTTTTATCTTTTATCTTTTATCTTTTATCTTTTATCTTTCAGCTTTCAGCTTCCAATCCGTTATCAATCACCAATATGTGGTCTGGCAACACAATCATAGTCCATGATTTCAAAATCCGACTTTTTCCATTGCGTCGTGACGCCCCAGGGTTTAGTAAAGTAAACCGGATCATCAATGAGTGTTTCCAGTGTCAGGGTATTACCGTCTGCCAGCATGGTTCGTGTTTCAACAACCCTGAGCTGGTCGGAATGTGGCACACCTTGTGGCCTGAGATAACCCTCCTGTAGACCAACTGCTTCGATGACCAGAGAATCGCCGTCCCAAGCCGCATTTGAATATCCCATAAAAGTCGGATAGGGGTCTTCAGGATGAGCGCGATCTATATAAGCGCGCCTTACCTGATGTTCGTATTCATACAACATAACAATGCGTTCTTCATCCTGAATAATTTCATGAAGCATTGGCGCCGTGGTAATTCGCACCAAAGAAAAAATACATTGATGGGCAGGATCACTAAGAGGATCTGATTCCCACTCCTGAAAAGCAGCAAGACCCGCTGCAGTATAGGGTGGCTCAACATCCCACTCTTCGGCAGACCAGCCTTCCATTTCCCAGGTCCCCGAGAAATCAGGTTTGGATTGTGCTGCCATCGCTGTTGTTAGCAGTGAAGACAGCGCCCATATCAATGTGAATAAAACTGCTTTGCGCGTCTTTTTATATGAGTAAATAAATAGTCTGGTCATCATAAGCTCTTCTTTAACCCCTTTTTCATCGAATATACCGCATATGGTAAGGACATAAAACTCCACCTATGCGTGCGGTCATAAAAAATGGCGGAAGAGGTAGGAGTCGAACCCACCAGACACTGTTTAAAGCATCTCACTGGCTTTGAAGGCCAGGCACCCCACCAGGGGCATCGCTCTTCCTTACTTAAAAACGGGACGAAAGACCAAATATACCCAATCAACCAAATATTTGTTGAGGGATATTGTCATCTTCAATAATTCTTTCATTACCTACCCGACTGGTAAAGCCAAGAGTATCCATGAAGTCCAGCAACTCAATCACATAGTTGCGCCCAAGTCCCAGGTGGTTTTTAAATTCAATAACAGAGAAACTGGGGTGTATTTGCGCCATTACCATCACTTCGTCAGCTAGTAATTTCAATGTAATGGGCAAAGCAACGCGCTTGGGACTGATACGGTACAGACGACCGGCTTTCAGTCCTGTTGAAACCAGATAATTTAATTCTCTGCCGCGCACGCCTGACATTTTTTCCAGTTCTGATAACAGGGGTATTTCCAGCCCCTGCCTGAGGAGAATAGCTTCCACTTCCTGCCACTGCTTTTGTGCTTTCTCAGACATGCCAGCATTAAAATCATTGCACTTCACCAGGCCATTGATCTGAACCAGCTTGCCTTTCATTAAAGGGGGATTTGAAAAACTATCTGAAGAGTTTCCAAGCCCATGTGTTTGCAGCTCATACAGCAGTGCATGCAACAACCTTATATCAATTTTCTCAATGAGCTTTTCTTTAAGGACTGCCACACCAAGCCCAGGTTTATCCGGGTTATTTTTGTGCCATTGTGAAACTGTATTCACCACTTCGTTTAGCATGAACTGCCAATATGTTCTGGATAAAACGTAGGTCTGGTCACCCACTTTCCTTTGAATTACTTTGTCTGCAATTCCTGCTACTTCCAGTTTGTCTGTTACTTGCTGTGCCGAAAAGTTCCAGGCATGTCTGTAGCGCTCATAATCAATGACATTGTTTGACTCCAGCAGCAGCTTGCTTGTCGCTGCAGCAAATTCATCCATTGCCATTGCACTCAAGAATTGCTTTTGTGCTTGAGTCATTTTACGAATTCGCGAACCTGAGGGATCCAGCACCTTGCCACCGCCAAGTAAAAACTTCTCACTGTAATCACGCAGCAGAAAATGATCGCCTTTGCAGCAAAAAACAGCGTCCTGCGTAAGCACCTGCAACAAACTCTCCTGTTGATTATTTTTTTCCGCTGAATTGTTTTGCAACAGACTCAGCTTCGCTTCAACATGCCTGGCACCTATATAGAGCTTTGCCCGCATCATGTGTTTAATGGTTACCGGTGATGACATCAAGTCTGCACTGGCCGTAAAACACTTAGTGGGATCTCCGCCATCAACGCCCGTTAACCAGTCTCCCTTTCTGAGCACTGCCTTGTTAATTTCACCACTTAGATTCAGCGCGCAGCGCAAGCCCTTGCCGGCACTTTCTACTTCCTGATCCTGGGCATGCAGTTGCCTGACACGAAAAGGTTGATCACCGGGCAATAAACGCACTGATTCGCCTAAAGTGATATTGCCATCAAGAATAGTGCCGGTAACCACCGATCCGATTCCTTTAAGACTAAAAGCCCGGTCAATGGATAACCGAAAAATACCCGTTTCTTGCTGCTTATTGAGCTGAAGGAAATGAGAGTCCAGCCAGGCCTGCAAACTGTCAATGCCTTCCCCTGTTTCATTGGAGACTGCAAAGGTCTCAAGCGCAGTGACGCTGCAAGCTTCCAGAAAGGCCAGAATTTCTTGCCGGACAATATTGACCCGATCACTATCGACACGATCTATTTTAGTAATGACGACAATGAAGGTGTTGAGACCAAGCAATTGCATTACCTGGAGATGCTCTTTTGTTTGTGGCATGACGCCATCATCGGCGGCGATCACCAACATCCCGAGATCAATTCCACTGACACCGGATATCATGGTATTAATGAAACGCTCATGACCAGGCACATCAATGAAGCCAAGGATTTGATCGGGCGCTGCAGGCAGGGCGCGATAGGCGTAGCCAAGCTCGATAGACAAGCCTCTTTTCTTTTCTTCTACAAGACGATCAGTTTCAACACCGGTCAGGTATCTGATCAAAGACGTTTTGCCATGATCCACATGCCCGGCTGTGGCAACGATCACTTGGGAATTCTCTCAAGGCTGCCCAATTGCTCGATAAAATTTTGTTCTGCCACCGGCTCAAGACAGCGAAAATCAAGCCAATATGCACCGCGATGGATGCGACCAATAACAGGCTTTGGTAAACGGCGAAATGCCTGTTCAAGGTCACGAAGAGCTTTGTCTTTTCCACAGAGCGGAGAAATAACAAGCGCCGCACTTGGGATGCTTTTCACGGGAAGTGCGCCACTGCCAATCTGGCTATCAGTGGCTTCAATAACGACTTCGTAGCCCATTCCCAGTGCAGCCTGCATTGGAGAACAAAGACGCTCGGCCTGTGCATGGACATCATCAAGAGAACGCGTGAGCTGGCGCATGGCTGGAAGTTCCTGCAACAGCGATGAAGGGTTGCGGTATAAATTCAATACAGCTACCAGCGCAGCAATCGTCATTTTGTCCAGACGCAAAGCACGCTTTAAGGGATTATTTCGAATCTCATCGATGAGTACTTTTTTACCGGCAATAATGCCACACTGTGGCCCGCCTAATAGCTTGTCGCCACTAAAGGTAATCAGGTCTGCACCTGTAGCAATGGCCTGAGCCGCAGTAGGCTCAGATGGAAGCCCATATTGGGCAAGGTCCACGAGACAGCCACTACCCATATCCATAACAAAAGGTATTTTATTTTTACTGGCCAGTGCGGCCAGTTCTGCCTCAGCGACTTCAGCAGTAAAACCTTCAATCCGGTAATTACTGGTATGCACTTTCAACAATAGTGCTGTGTTGTCGTTTATCGCTTTCTGGTAATCCTTGAGATGCGTACGATTTGTTGCGCCTACTTCTACCAGGGTACAGTCGGAGCGTTCCATAATTTCAGGAATGCGAAACGAGCCGCCTATTTCTACCAGCTCACCGCGGGATACAGGCACTTCCTTACCCAGGGCTAATGTGTTCAGAAGCAGCAGAACGGCTGCCGCATTATTGTTTACGGCTGTGGCGGCCTCAGCTCCAGTGAGCTCACACACCAGTGATTCGAAATGGGAATCACGTTCGCCGCGTTCGCCATTTTGCAGATCATATTCAAGATTCACCGAATCACTTGCTGCTGCAGCTACAGCATCAAGAGCGCATCGGGGTAAAACAGCCCGACCCAGATTGGTATGCAATATCGTGCCAGTGAGATTAAACACTGGCATGAGTGAAGACTGGCTGTCCTGCTCCAGCGCCAGTCGAAGCTGATTCAGAATCTCCAAAGTAATTGTAGTTGAATCTGCTTCACTTTCATTTCCCGCCAGCATCGATTCACGCCGGGAACCAAGTAATAACTGGATTTTTACGGTGACAAGATCATGCCCGTATTCTTTAACAAGCGCTGTAGCCTGTTTTAAGACAGCATCGACAGAGGGCAGTTGTCGAAGGCTTTTTGCAGGATTTCCCGAAACAGATGTGTTCATTACTGACTCTTATTTTCTGGGGGCAGTCAGTATAAGAAGCAAGGATGATTAAATGCAACCGTGAGCGGGTCATCATCATTCGCGGTTGAAACCACTCCTATATTATATCAGCGAATCCGTGTAGGAGCTGTTTCAACCGCGAACGAAAGATTCAACTAAAGCCAAATGCGAATTTATAACCAAGAAAAGAAAATTAGCGCAGAATGACTTCCAGGGACTGACCATCAGAGGAGAACATATTTAATCCGCCATCATGGGCTTGCCGGTCGGTATTTATCATTAACATCTCGGTGGCAAATCCCTCGCCATTGCGGAACAGGGGAAATACCATTCGTGTCTGCTCTGTCGCCGGAGTTTCCTGCAGAGGAACGTCAACGACAACTTCTTCACCAAGCACAGTACGCGTGCTTTCCAAAAGACTCGCACTTACGCCGGTATTAGAGAAGACTCGCAATGTGCCCCTGAGCGGACTAACACCAAACACTTCTTCCATATCCAGTATCGTACTTTCACCCCTGACGATTGTGCGCTCAAAGGTAGCGGCAGAATCACCATCAATATCAAACCATTCCAGATAAAGCGTGGCCGGGATATCCAGTGGATTCATTACATGCAGGTGAGTATCAATATTGCCGTTATGCAGTACATCCGGATAAGTATCCAGAGGCGCCCAGAAAAGAGGACCTTCCTGATGCGAAGTAACAGTATGCAAACTGCTCATATTGCCAGCTCGGGTAAGTCCAGCTACCAGGGCAAAGGCTTCCGGAGCATTGCCAAGTTCTGCGCGCACTATGGCATTACCCATCAATAAGGGGCGTGAATCAGGAAGTATGTTATGAACAAAAACCTGTCCGGGTGCAATTTCATAAGGGACTGATTCCTGATCTGTGATTTCAATGCTTCCGGAAACAAGTGTTGCACCAGGATTCAATAATACTATTCTGCTATAGCTTCCTGCCCCGGTAGGAATAGCAGGGAGTATTCTGCGCTCAAGCATTTTCTCTGCACGTTGGGGGAATCCATGTATTCCGGGAGCCGGCGCCAACAGGCTTTGTCCCTGACCATCATCCACTTCGAATAGTCCCTGAATATACACCGGGCTACTACTATTTATACGTAGTGTGCCCTGCATATTGTCCTGGGAAAAGAGCGCTGAAACACCGATGGAAAGCTGATTACCAGCGGCAATATTACGGCTGGCCTGAGTCTCCTGACCATCAGCATTCAATAAACTGAAATTAACGGCAGCTGGCGCATCACTGTCATTGATGATATTGAAACGTACATCAAACTCAGCGCTGCTCTCTACGTAATATTGCGCAACCGTGTTGGCTTGAGAGGCCGGTAGCATCGCAACAGACTCAAGTTCCCTGCTTTGCCTGCGACTTCCTTCCTGACGATATTCTCTGGTGATGTAGTGTGTGTTGAGTGAGACCACCTTGGCCGTGTTAGTTATATTGGCAATCGCATAACCCTCGCTCAGGGCTTCCGGACCAGAAAGCATCAAAGCATCAGTGGAGGCATAACGCAGGCGGGATCTTGCAGGTAAATCCACCTGGTATTGTGTTCTCGGTAAAGTAAACACGGTCAGGCGACCGTTGGTGCCTTCACTCTGGAATAAACGCCTGCCCACAGGATCGAAAAAATTGCCGCGTGGATCAAATAACATGTCCTGATGATCGCGGTAAATACCCGGACCTACAGAGGCAGTGACATAATCTGCCTCACCAATTACGCCAATTGCCTCTGGCATATTGCGCATGCGCTGCGGATCCACATCAAAAGTGAGTATGCGGTTGTTAAATTTATCCGTGACATAAAGATGATGCTGCAAAGGATCGTAACTGATGCCATCTGGTTGACGGATCCCGGAACGGGACATTCCTGGTGTATTACTGGTGAAGTTTTCCTGACCAATTACCCATGACGCAGACAAACCATTCTCAAAGCGCTCAGGGTGTACATCAAATACCAGAATCCTGTCCTGGAATGGCAGTTCCACAAACAAACGCTGATTTTCGTCATCCATGACCATATCCCCGGGCAGGGTAAATTTGGAAGCGCTCAAGCCTGGATCATTTGAAACAAAATCATTTTGACCAATAACACCAATGGCATCAGCGCCACTTTCAATGCGGTCCGGATGCATATCAAAGATCAGCACCCGGTTGTTTTCTCCATCCGCAACAAACAGGCGTTGATTGACCTTATCCAGAGCCATGGCCGCAGGACGACCTCCTGCAGGACCTATGCCGCGAGCGTTGCGCGTGCCAAAACTTATGCGGTCGGCCGCAGTGGCCACCTCATATGATGCAAAGTTTTCCTGACCCAGCACATGGGTTGCCGCCATACCGCTTTCCACCTGCCCCGGTGTCATATCGAAAGCCAACACCCGGTTATTCCAGGTATCAGCAACAAACAGACGCTTATAGGAGCTGTCATATTCAACTGCCATAGGCAGCTTCAAAGCCGAAGCATTACGACCGGGCAACAGAACCTCGGTATTGGTATCTTCCTGACCGATCGCCCAGCTTGCCTCTCTGTCCAGCAAGCGATTCATGCGGTCTAACTGAAAAACCAGTACGCGATGGCCATAAAAATCGTTCAAAAATAAACGGTGATCCTCGGTATCCACAGTGACGTCGCGCCCCTGGGTCCAGTACTTGCCGTCGGCACGATCATGGGCAGCACGTGCCAGAAAATCCGGGTCCCCTTCTGGATTAATATGTCCAATCTGGTCAATTTGCGGGGTCAGAAATTCCTGCATCCGATCAGGATGAATATCAAAAATATTAATATGGTTACCTGCGGGATAACCATCAGGGACGTAAGCAATTTGCCTTTCACTATCTACAGTAACCCGTGTCATCGTGAGCCGGGTCTGGGTAACTGCAGGATCGGTGCTTTCATAACTAGGCTGTCCAAGCACCGCAATGGCATCGGGATCAGAGGGGCCTTGCAGGTTTTCCGGTGAGACATCAAAGATCAGCACGCGGTTTTCAGTAAATGTCGCCGAGAACAATCGGTTATAGCGATAATCGAGACTTATCGGGCCGCCACCGCTGTACTTACGCATACTGGAGCGTGGCGCATTAGAGTCATAATCAGTTTGTCCAATGACGGCAAAAGCAGTCTTGTGGGCGCTGGTGTCGAGCGCCTGGGAACTCACATCAAAAACCATTGCCCGCTTCTTGGCATCACTGACATAGAGAATTTCTTTTTCCTGATCATAGGCAAGAAAGCTGGGCTGGAGCAGTCCCTGCGCACCCGACTGTGGTGTTGTGGAATTAAAATCAGGCTGACCGATCACCGCCGTGGCATCCATGCCTGATTCCAGAGCATCAGGATCAATATTCCAGATCATTACGCGATTATTGGCACGGTCGGCATAAAAAAGTAGCTGGCGCTCATCATCAACGATGGCCTGTCCGGCACTGCCGATACCCGCCTGTCCGGCACGAGGGTTGATGGTATCGAATCCCGGCTGACCAATTACAGCAATAGCCTCTGGCAATTCTTCAGGTGCCAGGCTATCGAGATATTCGGGGCTGATATCAAAGACCATGATGCGACCACCCGGACCGCCGGTCATTGCGCGTTCTGGAACGAACAAGCGTTGATTGACCTCATCGATGTCGCCATCGCTGGGCCAGCTCAGATCAGTATTATTAAGCTCAGGTGTGCTAAAGCCTTTGCCGGTAAGTTCGCTGCCAATGCTGTCAACAGCATGGCGCTCAACCGGCAGGCCTTGATCATCTATATTGTAGATGTCGTATCGGCTGTTGCCATGATGGCCTATGAGTAAACGGTTGTTGACCTTGTCCAAGGTCACTGAGCCTGGTCACCAGACGCCAGTTGCAGTCCCGCCCCCATTGGCAACACCACCTATGAAACTGGGGTTGCCGTAAAGATCATCCGCACCCAGGGTGTCACTTGCAGGAATGCCCTGAATTTGGGCATGCGCCAGTGAGGCCAGGGTGGACAACAGTAATGAGATTATTACTCTCATGAATTAGCACTCATATATAGAGGGTTATAAAATTCTAGTCAGAACGAGCTACTTAACACTCGTTTAGTAGAAACTAGCACAGCTCATTGTTTGTGCAAAGCCATTCCAGTTATTCATCGCGGTTGAAACCGCTCCTACAAGGTTCAGCGATCAAATGTAGGAGCGGTTTCAACCGCGAAGAATCCTGCACTAAATCATGTAGGAGCGGTTTCAACCGCGAAGAATTGGGCACTAAATCAGAAAGTATTAAGGCAACCCTTGCCCGGCATTATCACTATATTTCTGTCGCAGCATGGCCGCTGTGGCAGGAAAATGACCTGGATCTTCACCCCGGTCAGCAATCTGGCTTTCCATGTCAGCCAAGTCCTGCATCAAGCGTGCAGCCTGCTCTGTATCACCGCTAAGCAGGTGAGTATCCAGCAGCCAGCTAAAAGTATGAAAATCACGCATATGGAGAGGCCTGTTTGATTTTCGCTGCCACTGCACTGATACCAGCCAGGAAGTAATATTGGCCAGTAACATCTCATCCAGCATGCCCAAATGCTTGTAGATATGGCTTGGCATGTGCACTGCATGGGGCGCTGAGGATGCCACTTGCCCATAGCGACGCGCCTGGCGCATGGCTAACTGGGCAAATGTGGGTGTGTCATAGACATGAATCAGAAAATGTAATGCGCCCGGATGATCCGGATTATGTTCATAGATTTCTTCGAGCGGTGCAGCAGCGAGAACTACATGACTTGCCTGCTCCCTGTCGAAGCCCGGAAAACTCATCACCGCCAGAGCAGCAAATACCTGAACCTCATCATCATTCGGGAACTGCTCACGCATCCCTTCCATGGCGCGTCCGTAATTACGTCTTTTCTCTGTCAGATTCTGCCCTGGTGCAAAACGCTGTTTCACTGCGTTAAACCAGTATTGTTCTTTTTCATTCCAGCGCAACATACCCCCTTCATCCAGGGCCACCATACTGGCCAGGGCCGCTGCGCCACGGCTTTCATAATCACTATCAAACACAGTACCCAGAGGGTTATCAAAACTCATGGCCTCTCCCCAGTAAGCCATGCCAAATGCCGGATCAATTTGTTGGGCTTCAATAAACCATGCCCGTGCCTGTTCAAACCAAAAACTATGCAAGGCCTTCACACCCAGGATGAATTTTGCCTGCGCTTCTCCTGATGCCGATGTTTCAAATTCAATACTGCCCAGTACCAGGCTGTCTTCATCTGCCGCATGCACAGAGGGCATTAATAGCAAACAAAGAACAACAAGCTGTGAGAGACGAGTAATCATTTTCAGTCTATTTATAAGACTCGATGGACACCTTGGTTTTCAGATCTGCCTTGCAGAAAGCATGCAGAAAACAGGTTTGTTCAGACATATCCAGTGCCGTGCGAGCAAAGTCATCGTCCTGCTCAGTCACCAGATAAACATGGGTTTCCACTGGATCCGCCGAGCCCGCCTTGCCGGTACCACCACTGGCTCCTCCCAGAGAAAAATGGGTGTCCTGAATGATCCGGTATTCCTGCAGATCCTTTTTCACGATCTTGGCATAACGGCCAAACTGGGTCATAAAGCAAAATCCAATGCCAGCGGATATATAACTGGCCGCATCCGGCGCCAATCCTTTACCACCATCCTGTGGCGCTTCATCACAAAGGAAATGAAAAATAGAACCGTGGGGATTAAACAAATGCTGTTCAACCTGCTTCACACCATCATCACGCAAGGTACAAATACCGCGTACATGTAACAGGCGATCCTGCTCGTCTTTCAGGCTGTCGCCGGCGAGAGTGACCGATTCCTCTGACTTGGGCGTGATCCCTCCTTTAATCAAAAGGCCTGACCAATCATCAGCTGTAGGCTGCGCCTTGTCGAAATGATCACCGGGATCGGGCTGTGCCGGTTCCCCTACTGGCAAGGCTTTTTCAGGCTCGATTTCTCTGCCGTTATGACTCAGGGTAAACAGACTCTCCTTTTCGCCTCTCATCAAACCGTTTAAAGGCGATGCCGAGACGGCGTCCAGCACCAGTTTATTGATTTCATCACGCTCCACCTCACAGTCTATCTGCACAGCAAGATTTACATTTTTTGCCCCGCCGATCATGGTGCCTTTCAGCGCTGAGCCTTTCATGGTGTAGTAGTTGTCCTGAATCAGGCGGATATTATTGATGGTAATGTTGCGCTGCTTTGCCAGCGCCAGGATTTCGTTCATATAGGAACAAACCATGCCCGTAGTGAGAAAGGAAAGCGGGCAAGGCGCCTCATCCAGTCCAGCCAGATATGCACCTTCATCACTGGCCAGACGCCAGACAGTGCCGGTACGAGCAGAAACAACCAAGGCTTCTTTTTGCATCACCGATAAAGAGCGAACACACAGACGTACTGAGTCTCCAAGGCGAATTTCCGGCGCCTTGAATCCTATGGAATCCTTGTCAGCAACTTTGAAAAAAAGCGGTTTACCGCTTTCAATTAATGGATTGGAGACCGGATCAGCCATCGATTACCCCTGCTTTCATGTGAATTTTTCAAGTTAGGCAACTTAATTCATATTCCCTTCACTGGCAAATCCTTGTGCCTAATAAAGCAGTTTTGTTACCTGCTTGCCGATTCTGGTAAACTCATATCCCTTAAATAACGCTGACAACAAGCCAACTGTAAACAGCCTTAAAAACAGGATTCGCATACTTACTATGAAAGCCCGGTTTCTGATTTTTTATATCGCACTTTTCCCCGGCATGCAGGCTTTGGCTGAAGACAGCCTTGTCGATCTGGTCGCTAATGACCAGTACAGCCAGGCTATGCAACTGATCAGCGCAGGTGCTGATGTGAATGTTTCCCAGCCGGATGGCACAACCGCCCTGATGTACGCCGCGTATTCAGGCAATGCTGACATGGCCAAAGCACTGATTGATGCTGGTGCCAATCCTGATGCAAGTAATATCTATGGTTCCTCAGCCATTCTGGAGGCTGCCATTGCCGGCGCCACAGACGTGCTGAAAGTGTTGCTGACGGGTGGCGCCGATGCAAACTGGAGTAATCCTGAAGGCGAAACACCCTTGATGAATGTGGCCAGGGCCGGACAGCTTGAAGCTGCTGAATTACTACTGAGCCATGGCGCACAGGTCAATGCTGCAGAGCAATGGGGTGGCCAGACTGCCTTATTATGGGCTGCAGCACAGAGCCAGCCGGAAATGCTTGCTCTGCTCATCGCCAACGGTGCTGATGTCAACGCCCGGAGCAAAATTAGAAATTGGGAGCGCACCATTTTAAATGAACCACGCCCTCAAATATTAAACCGAGGTGGCTTTACCGCCCTGCATTATGCCGGACGTGAAGGCTGCACAGAGTGCATTCTCATCCTGGCCACAGCAGGCGCTAACATGGACGCCCATGATCCGGAACGTGTCACCCCGCTGAATATTGCGCTGATCAACCAGCACTACAGCACCGCAGCAGCCTTGATTGAAGCCGGTGCTGATGTCGACAAGTGGGATCTCTACGGACGCTCGCCACTATTTAATGCCATTGATTTAAATACTCTGCCAACTGGAGGCAGAGCTGACATTCCCAGCTCTGACCTGACCACTGGTTATGATATAGCCGTGATGCTTCTTGAGCGCGGCGCCAACCCCGACATGCAATTAAAGCTGGTACCGCCATTACGAGAAGCAATTTATGATCGCGGATCCGACAAGGTGCTTACCACTGGTGCCACCGCTCTGATGCGTGCGGTTAAGGGAGGAGACCTGGCAAGCACACAATTGCTACTTGACCATGGTGCACAACCGGACCTGCCCAACAAGGAAGGCCAGACACCGATGATGATTGTTGCCGGCATCGGCCATACCTCATCGCCCACTCGAGGCAAATTTCGTACCCAACAGGAAAGTATCGACGCTATTCGTTTGTTGCTGGATGCCGGTGCAGATATCAATGCACTTTCCGGAGACCCGGTTTTACCGAGCGGTGTTGCAGTAGTGGATTATCGCCGCGACAAAACGCCTCACCCGGCCAATGAAGGCGAAGTGGTAATTCACGGGCAGACCGCTCTGCATGGCGCGGCAAAACAAGGCTGGACTGAAGTTGCCCGATTTCTGATAGAAAATGGCGCACAACAACAGGTTATAGATGACGCAGGCACAACACCTTTTGATCTTGCCATGGGTCGTTATGCACCCGCCTACAATGACACCCCGCCCCTGCCATTTTTTGATACTGCTCATTACCTGCAGCAAGAATGCGACAGTATTGATGGTTGTGTGATACCTGACCCCATAAATATGGAAATAGACCCTTAACCATAAATTACACAATAGATCTTAGTGGAAAATTAAAAATAAAAAGACTTTGCTGTAATCAGCAAAGTACTCACAGGAAATCAAAATGGCTGAATTTGGCTTTGGGCAGAAAACTGGTCAGATAATGCAGATGGCCTATGTGGTTGAGGATATCAGGGCTGCCATGAACTGGTGGATCATGGATGCCAAAACCGGCCCATGGTTCCTGCTGGAAAGCTTTACCGGCCCAGACCAGATATACCGTGGCGAGCAATCACAGGCTGATGTGGCTATTGCCATGTCCTTTGCCGGTCATATGAATATCGAATTGATCCAGCCAAAAGACGATTTTCCGTCAGTCTACAAAGAGACTATCGACACACGCGGATATGGTTTTCATCATGTCGGTATTGCTGTGGATGACACGCTGGCAGAATCCCGGGCATATCAGGCACGTGGATTTGCTGAAGCTTTTTCAGCCGATGTTGGGGGTGGTCGAGTACGCTATATGGATGACGGCAAAACCGAACCTGGCTTTATAGAACTGATCCCGGGCGTCCCGGAAATGGATGAAGCTTTCACACGTTTCTATCTAGCCTCCCAAAACTGGAACGGGGAAGATCCAATCAGGGAGTTTTAAGTAAAGCTTAAAGCTCAAATAAATGATAAATTTTTACACTTATAATAAAACGTTAAACGGAATTTGTACTTTCCGCCTTCAGCTTTCCGCCTCTTATCACTTCATCACATCCTGAAAGAAACCAATTATTCCATTGGTAATGGTTGTATCGGCTGAATCAATGCTCATCACATGGGATACATGATTATAACCCTGCCACTGTGTATACAAGGGACAGTCAGCATATTTACGGCAAAGTATTGCATACATTTGTGCGACACTTGTCTCGATATTTGCCGGATCATATTCTGCGCTCCAGAGATAAATTGGCACCTGCTGTCCCGCATAAGATTCCGCAAGACCAAGGGGTGAGCGCTGCTGCCACAGAGAAGCATCATCGCCGTAATAAACCGCATTGCCCGCCGCAAATCCACCAGAGCTGAGAATCGCCGCCTTCACGCCCGGGCCATCTGGCAACTGGGAAGCTTCATGAAAAAGGTAGGTGGCCACATGGGTTGAGCCTGCGGAATTACCCATCACAATTATATTGTCTGGATCTCCCCCGTATTGCGCTATATTTTCATGCACCCATTCGATGATCAGGCGCATATCCTCGGCACCGCTGGGCCATTTGACCTCAGGGGCCAGTCGATAATTGGCATTGATGCCAATGCCTCCTAACCTGGCCATGAACTTGCCAATATTGCTGTAAATCAGGTTATCGGTTTCAGCACTGACCTTGTCGCCGCGCACCAGACCGCCACCATGAAAATATATTAAAACCGGAACACTTCCGCTGAATTCATCGTCACTGACCCAAAGATCAATGGTCTGAAGCGGATGAGAACCGTAAGAAATATCTGAGTGCAAATTCAAACCTTCAGAATCCACATTCCTGTGAAGCGGCGCATAGAGTGCCTGGGTTTTGACATTCACTT
>Ga0233432_10002653_pt1 | contig 16520 bp, 16 predicted proteins | sample SI_122_August201_6_FD_179870 | JGI IMG/M metagenome (GOLD analysis project Ga0233432, IMG submission 179870) | Seawater microbial communities from Saanich Inlet, British Columbia, Canada - SI_122_August2016_10_MG | ecosystem: Environmental > Aquatic > Marine > Inlet | place: Canada: British...
AATTAATCATAATATTTTTTAATAACTTACTTTCCAAGAATCTATTCAACCATCCTTGTATTTCTGGGATTTCCTCCAAGGCATCAAACCAATTAGTATCTGCAATTCTAAATTGCCTTATAAAAGGGAGAATACATATATCAATCATATTTATCTTATTATCAAAAAACCAAACATCTTTAGAATAACTAGGTTCTAATTTCTTTAAAATAGTCATACAAGCATCTCTATGGAATAATTTTTCATCTGAGATATACCTTGAAGAGTATTTGTATCTATCTAAATGAAATTTAAAATCTTTATCAAATTCTGCTATTAATTCATGTGAATAAGATACTTGCTCAACTGTGATATTTTCATTAAAAATATTGTTCTTCCGAAGAGCCCAATTAATAATATCTAGACTTTCATCATAAACTTTACCATTCTTGTCTATAAGGACTGGAACAGTACCCTTATTTGATACCTCAAGCATTGATAGTGGTTTGTGGCTTAATTTTACTTCTCTAATCTCGCAGATTGTATCTGTTAAAAAAATAGCCATCCTTGCTCTCATTGCATAAGGGCACCTTTTGAAGGAATATAAAATAGGAAGTTCCATTAGCTTTTTTGTATTGGCTCCTCTTTGGGACCAATATGTTTTGTATTTCTTTCTTTTGCAAGATCAACTTGTTTCTGCCTACTCATATATCTTTTTTTCTGATCTTCAGTAGTTGAATCAAAACAACTAGGGCAAGCCACACCCATGATAAATTTTTTAGAGTCTTTATCATTCTGAGTTATTGGCATCCTGCAGCCATGACACATATCATATGTACCTCTTGTAAGATCATGTTTTACTGAGACCCTGTCATCAAAAACAAAACACTCGCCCTTCCATAATGATTTTTCTTCTGGAACATCTTCAAAATATTTAAGAACCCCACCTTTTAAATGATTAACATCCTCAAAACCATCTCTCAACATAAATGATGATGCTTTTTCGCAACGAATTCCACCAGTACAAAACATTGCTATCTTTTTATTTTTTTTATCTTCTTTAGAAAAGTTTTGATTTTTTACCCATTCAGGGAAATCTCTAAACTTAACAGTTTTGGGATTAATAGCATTTTTAAATGTCCCTATTGAGCACTCATAATCATTCCTAGTATCAATCAATATAGTATTATCGTCATCTATTACATCATTCCAGTTTTTTGGTTCTATATAATTACCAGACATATTCACAGGACTAATAGTCTTGTCACCAATAGTTACAATTTCCTCTTTTAATTTAATTTTTAGCCTTATAAAAGGATTGATATTAGCCTCTGAAAACTTAACATCTGTATCTTTAAAATTTTTTAGCTGTCTTATGTATGCGATTGCTTTATCAATATTTTTTTTAGAGCCTGAGATAGTTCCATTCAAGCCCTCTTGTCCAACAAGAATAGTCCCATGAATGGATAAGCTTTTAAGGTTTGCTCTGATTTCAGACTGAGCCTTGTAAGGATTGGAAACCTCGGCAAATTTATACAAAGCTGCTATTTTAAACATAAGTAATTTTAGTATGTATTATTTATAAAAAACTAGTTCATATTAAAAAAAGATTCTTTAGTATCACTAAAGAATTGAAATATTAGATCGTCTGTAAGATAAGTAAGGTCCTCGAATAATTTAAAGTCTTGCTTACCTTTTATACCAACTAGTGAACAAAAATCTGGGGTTTCTTTGACTGATGTAAGATTTTTAAAAGCCTTAATTCTTAAGCAAGTATCAACCCATATGAAAGATTGTTTATCATCAAGTTCATTTACCTTTCTTGGTAAAGGATTTGCATTGTAAAAATCGAACATGATTTCTTCAACCTTATTATTGTTATCTAAAAGTATCAATGCAGGCAGATCAATACTTCTTTCTCCAAAGTTAATTTTTTTATTCTGTATATTGATATTAAAATTCATATCTATTTGAGGAAAGGACCATAAAGAAAGAATTTTATTTCGATTTCTGCTAACTATGTTTTCTATTCCAATTTCATTATTAGATAAACTATTCTCAAAAAATAAATTCCTACCAAGGCCAAGGCCTAAAATATCAGTACCAACAAGACTTAATACTGTTGGTGTAACGTCAAACATTGAGCCAATTTTGTTAATTGATTGATTAGGTGCATCTTTTTTAAAGATATAAAAAAGATTTTTTCTATCGCCTTCCTGCAGCAAAGCAGATGCTGTATTTTTAAGGGCAAGATGATCTGATAAAACAACCAAGATAGTATCTTCAAACATATCATCATTTATAATTTTTTCTATAAAATTTGCAGCCATAAAATCTGCGCAATGAACTGAATTTAGAATTAAATTCATTCCGTCTCCATAAACTCTATCTTTACATGAATTTGCTATATATCCGTTAGGGTGATGCGTATCGAGTGTAAGAGCAAACAGCCCAAAAGCTTGATTTGAACTCTTCAAATGCATCAATCTATCATCAATAATTTCATATAATGAGTCATCATATAATCCCCATGGAGACTTATATGATTTATCAATAAGACGATCTTCTAGTTCATACCAGCCCTGAACACTCTTAAATCCATGCGAATCATAAAACTTACCCTTTCCAGCAAAATCTAAGTCAGACCCACCTATATAATTAAGATTATAGGAATTGTTATTTAATATGTCGCCAATACAGGTAGCTGAGGAAAGGAATTTATCCATTCCGGCCATAGAATTCTCACTTGCAATTGGTGTTAAAAGAGGAATTCCACATTGAGATGCAACCATGCCGGCAATAGTCCAATTAGTTGCTAATGGTGAAGATATATTAGTAAAACTTATTGCCTTTTTTTCAAGCCTTTTCAAATTAGGAGTTAGATTGGGAAATATAGTTTCATCTAAATAGGTTCTTTCAAGCTGTTCAAGATACAAGAAAATAATACTATTTGGTTTTTTAGTAAACGTAATAGGTTTGTTATAAAAATCATTCATTTCTGAATATGAATCTGTTGAGGATGAAAAGAAAATGCTTTTGATATCGTTTAGTAAAGGATTAAACAATAGAGCCAAGCAGGTTATAAATAAAATAGTAATGTCACTAACTAAATTTTTTTTAGCATCAATATAGATTCTATTATGAAGAAAAAGGGTGATTGCTATACAGGATAAAAAATAAAAAAATAATATTAAGCCCGGAAGCACATATTCATTTACACCAAAACCATTAATTCCATGTATTAAATGGAAGAGGATAGCTTCATTAAAGCCATTACCAGACAAGTAATTAAAAAAACAATATACGCCAAGAATTAATAAATTAGAAAGGCTTAATAATAGAAATATATATTTATTATAAAGTTTGCTGAAACTGCCTAATACGAGGATAAAAAACAGCGTAATAGCAGCAGAAAGATAAAGCATTTTTAGATTATATATAAAAAATGGCGCGCCTGAAGAGATTCGAACTCCTGACCCACGGATTAGAAATCCGTTGCTCTATCCAGCTGAGCTACAGGCGCATGGTCGGGGTAGTAAGATTCGAACTTACGACCACTCGCTCCCAAAGCGAGTGCGCTACCAGACTGCGCTATACCCCGAAGGTGCAAATATTAAAGTTAATAGATAAAATAAGCAATCATCATATGCATAAATATTTATTAATGACATAATATTTGTATGACAGCAATTATATTAGATGGTAAAAACTTAGCTCATATTTCTGAAGATAGTATTAAAAATGAAGTATCTGATCTAAAAAATAAGGGCATTAACCCAACATTGGCAACAATTCTTGTTGGAAGTGACCCCTCCTCTGAGACATATGTTCGAATGAAAAGAAATACTTGTAAAAGAGTCGGTATGGAGTCTATTGCTGTTGAGCTACCTGAGTCGACTACCACTGAGGAGTTACTCAGCTCAATAAATAGTCTTAATAATAATGAAGAGGTTCATGGGATACTTCTTCAACACCCTGTCCCTTCTCAAATCGATGAAAGAAAATGCTTTGATGCGATAGATATTAATAAAGATGTTGATGGTGTTACATGCCTTGGTTTTGGAAATATGGCAATGGGTTTGCCTGCTTTTGGTTCATGCACTCCTGCAGGAATAATGAGACTGCTTGAGCACTATGAAATAGAAATTCAAGGAAAAAATGCTGTTGTTGTTGGAAGAAGTCCAATTCTTGGAAAACCAATGGCTATGATGCTACTAAATAAAAATGCAACAGTAACTATTTGTCACTCAAGAACTCAAAAAATAGAAGAAATTATTAAGCAAGCAGACATTTTGGTTGGGGCTGTTGGAATTCCTGAATTTATCAAATATGAGTGGATTAAAGATAATGCCGTTGTTATAGACGCCGGTTATCACCCAGAAAAATGTGGTGACATTGATTTGGAGAATATTGAATCTAAAGCGTCTGCATATACGCCAGTGCCAGGCGGTGTGGGCCCTATGACGATCAATACTCTAATATTGCAAACTCTTCAGTCCGCACAAAAAATTAAGACTTAGAGTCCTCTTCAGCCTGAACGACCTCTTCTGATACTTCTTCAATCTCATCTGATTCAATAACATCTTCAGAGACATCTTGTACTTCATCTACCTCGCCATCAACAACTTCATGTGAATCTTCTTCAGACTCTTTAGACATCTTAAAAGGGAAAGGCTTATCATCTGTTTCAAACAGAAGAAATTTCAGAGTATCACTTACAAACAAAAATAAGTGATTGTTAAAATCAGATAAAGACTCATTAACCTTGGAGGTGAATAAGTAAAATAAGAACTGAATAAAGGCAAGACCAATAGATACAGAAATAACAAAATTTAATACAAATGCATATAGAAACATAAAGACAAAACGAGTCCATTTTCCTAATTTAAAAACTTCTTCTTTAACTTCTTCTCTATTAATTTCCATAATTTAATTTCCTCTATGTTTAAATTCTACATCAACTTCGTTCGGATTATTAACAAGATCATCAATCAATGTCTTGGTTTTGGCTGATTCATAAATAATATTATACAAAGAATCTACAAGTGGCATTTTAATACCAAGGTTCGATGATTCATTTTTAATAACTTCAAGTGTTCTGATGCCCTCTGCTACTTGACCTACTTTTTCTTTCGCACTTTCTAGATCTAAACCATTTCCTAGATGATACCCAAGTTGGTAATTTCTTGAAAGGTTAGAAGTGCATGTTGCAACCAAGTCGCCCATACCTGCAAGACCTAGAAAGGTAATTGGGTTTGCTCCCTTCGCTACTGCAAACCTACTCATTTCTGCCATACTTCTGGTTAAAATTAACCCTAATGCATTTTCACCAACTCCCATGGAGTCTGCCATACCACATATAATGGCATAGATATTTTTCAATGCTCCTGCTAACTCAACACCCTGAACATCATCACTTGAATAAATCTTAAATGTTCCTGAGGAAAGAATTTCTTTAACATCATTTATTAAATCTTTACTGCTACTGGCTATAACAGTTCCAGATACTTTATTCTCGGCTATCTCTCTTGCTAAGTTAGGACCACTTAAAACACCGATCTGGTTATCATTGCTATTTATGTTTGTTGAAATAATATCTGACATAGATCTAAATGGATCTAATTTAATACCTTTGGTACATGAAATGATATGAGCCCCTTTATTAATTTTAGGTGCTATTCTTTGAATAATATTCTCAAATATTAGACTTGGGGTCGCAACTAAAATAATTGATGAGCCTTTGATGACCTCATCTAAATCTTCAGATGCATGGATATTTGAAGATAACTGTAATTCTGGGTGATAAACAGAGTTTGCGCCTTCGGAGTTGATTCTTAATGCCTGTTCTGAATCTCTGACCCAAAGATATACATCACTTCCATTAGAAGCTGCAATATTGGCAAGAACTGTACCAAAACTTCCTCCACCCAAAACTGCAACTTTGTTAGTAATCATAATTATGATAAATATTTATCAAGCTGTCTTAGATATTTTGACGGGTCTTGCGGAGATCCACCTTCCGCAATAACAGCATAGTCATATAGGAAATCTACGAAAGAGTTAAATTGCTTACCCTTAAGATCTTTAAGCTTTTTTAATAGCTTATGTTTTGAGTTAATTTCAAAAATTGGATTAGACGCTTCCATGGTTTGCCCTGAAGCCTCTAAAATTCTTCTTAATTGAGCCCCTGGTTCATTTTTAGGGACAACTAGACATGAAGCAGAATCTGTTAATCTAGAGCTTACTATAACCTCAGAAACCTTACCATCTAGGTGTTTTTTTATTTTAGAAACTAGATCTTGATCTGACTCTGAAACTTTTTTTTGTTCCGCTTCAGTTATCTCTTCTTTTGCTGCATTGACCAACTCCTTACCTTTATATTCAATAAGACCAGTCATTAGCCATTCATCAATTCTGTCAGTTAGTAATAAAACTTCTTTTCCTTTAGATTTTAAGCCCTCTATGTGAGGGGAATTAGCTGCTGCTTGATATGTATCAGCTACACAATAATATATTTTATTATCATCCTCTGTCATTCTCGCGATATAGTCGTCTAGTGTGTTTTCTGGAGAATCCTTTTCAGAATAAGTTGATGAAAATAATAAAAGGCTTGCAATTAATTCTTTATTTTCAAAATCCTCAGCAGTTCCCTCTTTGAGAACCAAGCCATACTCTTTCCAGAAATTTTTATATTTATCAAAAGAGTCTTTCTTTAGTGTTACCAACGAGTCTAGTATCTTTTTTGTAACGCCTTTTTTAATCGTATCAACTAAGTGATGCTCTTGGAGAATTTCTCTCGAAACATTTAATGGAAGATCGCTAGTATCGATGATGCCTCTAACAAACCTTAAATATAAAGGAAGGAAATGCGATGCATCATCCATTATAAATACTCTTTGAATATAAAGTTTTACACCTCTAGGTGACTCTCTATTCCACAAGTCGAAAGGCGGTTTAGATGGAACATATAATAAATTAGTATATTCATTCTTACCTTCAACTTTGTTATGCACCCAAAACAAAGGATCTTCTTGATCAAATGTAGTGAACTTGTAAAAGTCATTATATTCATCATCTTTTATTGATCTTTTTGGTTTTAACCATAAAGCCTCTGAATCATTTATTCTATTTACCTCGCCTGATTCGGAAATTAGATTTAAAGGGAAATTTATATATTGGGAATATTTTTCTAGCAAAAATTTAACTCTACCCTCTTCAGCAAACTCATGATTGTCTTCGTTTAAATAGATAATAATATCTGTGCCATTAGATTCTTTAGTTGATTGCTCAAGTTTATATTTTTCTTCACCAGAGCTTTCCCATAATATAGCCTCATTAGATAATTCATATGCAGATTTTGATAGGACTTGTACTCTATCAGCCACCATAAACACAGAGTAGAAACCCACACCAAATTGACCGATAAGATTTGAATCTTTTTGTTTATCGCCTGTAATATTGTCAAGAAACGATGATGTACCAGATCTAGCAATTGTTCCAATATTTTGGACAATTTCTTCTTCTGACATCCCAATTCCATTATCAGAAATAACAATTTTATTTTCATCTTTAAAAATTTTTACATCGATCTTTAAATCATTGTTCATTTTTGAAATTGATTTATCTTCTACCGATTTGAATCTTAATTTATCAATTGCATCTGATGCATTAGATACAAGCTCTCTTAAAAAGATTTCTTTATTTGAATATAAAGAATGAATCATCAGCTTTAACAGCTGCTTAGTTTCTGTCTGAAATGTCTTTGTTTTTGCTCTAGCCATAGTTAACCCCTTTAATTAGCTATTAATTGGTGTTGAAATTATAAAATTCAAGTGTTGGGTAAAATTATAAAAAAGAAACTCTAACAACTTGAGTAATAGATATTAGTAAGATTATTAAAGTATTAAGCACACTCAAGTTATGAAGCCCTTTAAATAACTTGTCCCAGCCCCTGTCTCTAGATGCATTTGTTACTGGAATAATAATATAACCAAGAAAAGAAAAAGAAACAGCCGTTAAGGCTAAGTAGATATCAATAGTGTTAAAAAAAAGATATGAGATTAATAGCGCTAGGAGAGTTAGAAGCGTTAGCAATAAATAATATCTAGGAAAAATTTTTCTAAGAAATAAAGATGCGTTTTGATTATCGAGAACTTTAAATACTACAGGTGCTGTAAGTATTACTTGAGCAAATATAATACCTAAAACCAAAGAGTAAATAAGGATTAAAAGGCTTAAAGTAATAATATTCATAATAAAGTGGCGGTCTGACGGGGAATCGAACCCCGAACACCGCCGTGACAGGGCGGAATTATAACCGTTTAACTACCAGACCACTAAACCGTTGAGATGAATAATATCTATTTTAGATAAAAGTGCAACCCAAAAATGGTGGGTGATGACAGGTTCGAACTGCCGACCCTCTCGGTGTAAACGAGATGCTCTACCAAACTGAGCTAATCACCCTTTTTTGTCTAATTAAAGCTCAAAACTTCGTATCAATTTTGAACCATTAAATTAGGCTGCTAATAATACTATTATATTTATAAAAATAATATGCTTAATTGATGACAATTTAATTTTTTGAAAGGCTTATTCTCGCCCTGTAAATACCAAAAAGAGTAATGAATACAAATAGTATTTGATTGGTATTTAATATTTCTGAAAATATAAATGATGCTAAAATTGTTGCTGTTAATGGCTGCATTAATAATCCTATGGAACCACTGGATGCTGATATATTTGCAATACCATATGTAATTAAAAATTGCCCCCCAAACTGACATAAAAAAGCTAGCAAGAATAAATTCTTCCATTCAAAACTTGTTGTTGGAAATTTGTTACCAGATTCAAGAAGCATTGGTATAAGAGCAAAAATACTACAAAATAAGGTTGTATAAAATATTATGTTTAATGCAGTTTCTTTTCCAAGCTTAGATATTATTAACAAATATACCGCATAACCAAGTGCAGCAAATAAACATAAGATATCTCCTAGTATTTTTCCATTAAGATAATTATTTGAAAAAATTATTAGCCCAATAATGCCAATATAGGTTATGAAAAATGATGATGCAAAACCTTTAGAGGGCTTCTCTTTAAAAAAAATATAGCTCAAGATAGCTATTAGTATGGGTGCAGAATTTACAATAATTGTTGCATTTGAAACTGAGGTTATGTCCATTGCATAGTGCCACAGAACTAAATCAAAGGTAAAAGCCATGGATGCTATCGCAGAATAAAATATAGTCTTTTTATTTTTTAAGCTAAAAGAGATTTTTTTATTGAGGTAAAAATTTAAGATAAACAAGAATGGTAATGTAAACACCATTCTGTAAAACATTATAGAAGATGGGGACAATTCACTCCATTTAACAAATATTGGAGCAAAACCAATTAGCATTGCCCCTGTTGCTAGCATAAGAAAATAATTTGAACGCTGAAAATTATTAATCATGAAGTTATAATTTGAAAATGAATAACATTGTAGATCAGAAAATAGAAATTATCTCTGTAGGAGAGTTAAATAGATCTGCGAAATATTTATTAGAAAATGCGTTTAACAATATTTCGGTTGTTGGTGAAATATCCAACATGTCTCGACCTAGTTCAGGTCACATTTATTTCACATTAAAAGATGAAGATGGTGCCATTGGATGTGCAATGTGGAGATCTCAAGCATCGAAACTAAATTTTAATCCTGAAAATGGAGATAAGTGCATACTTAAAGGGCAGGTAAGCATATACCCGGCCTCAGGTAGATATCAGTTAATGGTTAAATCTATTGAACAAGCAGGTTCCGGTAACCTAATGCAGCAGTTCGAAGATCTAAAAAAGAAACTTGATAGCGAAGGTTTATTTGATTTAGAAAATAAACTTCATCTCCCAGAATCACCAAAACATATTGGAGTAATAACATCATCTTCAACAGCAGCTTTTCAAGATATATTAAGCACTATTCAAAGACGAGCCCCTTCTGCTCAAGTCTCCTTAAGTAAATCTGTTGTCCAAGGTGATACTGCTCCTAGAACAATAATAAAAGCACTAAACAGAATATTGTTATTCAATGAGAATAACGAAGACAACCCAATTGATGTGGTCATACTTTCACGCGGCGGTGGCTCTATAGAGGATTTATGGTGCTTTAACAATGAAGAGCTTGCTAGAGAGATATTTGCTTTTCCAATACCAACGATATCAGGCGTAGGACATGAAATAGATTTTACAATTTGCGACTTTGTTTCAGATACAAGATCTCCAACACCAACAGCAGCAGCAGAGTTAGTTACTGAATTTAATTTTAAAGCCTTTGACAGGCTTGAAGATTATTTTGAAAAATTAGTATCGAGAGCATATCACTTATTTAAATTGAAGAGACATGCAATAAATTCAATAAAGTCTAATTTAAAAAGCCCGCTAATAAAGCTAAGAGAACAAAACCAAAGGCTAGATAGCTTTGAACTTAGGTTAAAACAGAATATACAATTTAATACTAAAACAGAATTTCAAAAATTAAATACTTATTATTCTAGATTGATGGAGCGCAACCCTAAAAACCTTCTTCAAAAACTAGATTCTAGAATTAAAAATATATCAAAACTAATTGAGATTAATATAAAAAATAAGCTCTCTATTAAAGAGCTAAAAATAAAAGAATCAAATAAAAACTTGCTTATCTTAAACCCATTATCAATTCTTGATAGAGGTTATGCCATTATCCAAAATAAAAATGGTCAGGCTATAAAAACAAACTCAGATGTTCTTGTAGGCGAAAATCTTACCGCAAGACTTAGTGAGGGTTTTCTAGATATAGAGGTTAAAACTACTAGTGATAAAAAATAAACTGTTACTCTGTTTTCTATATACTTTTACTTTGCTAATTAATGCTGAATATTCTGCAATACCTGGTGAATTAATTGCAATTAAGCTAAAAAAATCTACTGAAAATATAATCTCTAATGAATTGGTTGTTGAGAATGATCTTAATAAAATTATTATTATTCCAATCCCTTATAACAATACCAATCTATCTTTGGACTTGTATGACATTCAGATCAATGTTCAAAAAAAAGATTTTGGAGAGTCAAGAATAACAATAGATAACCTTTCTCAAGTAGACCTAAATAATGAGGATGCAGCTAGAGCTTATAAAGAATCTAGACTTATAAAAGATGCTGTAAAAACATACTCTAATGACTTCAAGCCACTTCTTGATTTTATAAGTCCTGTTGAAGGAATAATCTCTAGTCGATATGGTAAAAAAAGATTCATCAATAATTCTCCTAGATCGCCCCACCTAGCATTAGATATAGCAGCTCCAGAGGGGTCGCCAATTATTGCTCCTGCATATGGAAAAGTAATTCTTACAGGTAATTTTTTTTATGGAGGAAATTACCTAATTCTAGATCATGGCTATGGAATGCTTTCATCTTATAGCCATCTATCTGAAATTCTTGTTAAGAAAGGAGATATTCTTAATCAATCAGACCTCATAGGTAAAGTTGGCTCAACAGGAAGAGTTACAGGACCACATTTGCATTGGACTGTTTATTTGAACGAGATTAGAATTAATCCAGAGTCTTTGTTAAAGGATAATTATTTAAACACTCTTTTGGAGTCCATCTAAGATTTCATTGAGACTATCTTTTGTTTGGGGTCTAAAAAAAGATTTTACTAAAACTCCTTCGGGGTTAATAAAAAAAGTAGCTGGAACTGCTGGCGGAGTTTCAATCCCCCAAATCTCTCTTGGATGAGATATCAGTGATGGAATATCTACTTTAAATTTTTTAGCTATTGGAGCAAGATCTTCAGAATCTAACTCATCAAAGTTAAAGGCATAAACAAGGATATCTTTATTTTCTTCAGCAAACTCTACCAACTCTGGAATTTCTTTTATACATGGTGCGCACCAGTCTGCCCAATAATTAACAACAATCCATTTACCCTGAAGTTTACCAAAAGATGTGTCAGACCCATTGAGGACCTCAATGTCATTATTTTGACATCCCATTAAAAAGATAAGACAGAAGAAGGTTATAATTTTATTATTCATTAAGACATTTTAGGCTAATTATCAGGTATGGAAAATAAATATTTACTAATTCTTTTTTATTCAGCTGGTGGTTCTGTTAGAAACCTAGCTCATGCAATAGCAGATGGCGCTGAATCAGCTGGAGTAGAAGTTAAGATTAGAACTGTTCCAAAAGTGTCTGCCGTAAGTGAAGCTACAGAATCAAAAATACCAGATCAAGATGAAGTCTACTGCACAAAGGAAGATCTAATTAACTGCAGTGGTCTAGCACTTGGGTCTCCAACTAGGTTTGGTTCCATGGCTGCGCCCTTGAAATATTTTCTTGATACAACTGGTGACCTTTGGTCAGTTAATGCACTTGAGGGAATACCTGGATTTGCATTTACATCAACAAGCTCTATGCATGGAGGTCAAGAATCAACTCTATATAATTTAATTACATACATGCTGCATCATGGAATGATTATTCATGGAACACCCTATTCAATAAAAGAACTTGGAGAAACACAATCTGGAGGAACGCCTTATGGACCCTCTCATGTTGAAAGTGTAAATAATTCCAACTCATTAACGCCTGAGGAGTATTTGATTGCCAAAGAGACAGGAAAAAGAATATCGAACCTTATAAAGATTTTTGATGCTTAGTGTTTCTAAATACAAAAAAGTTACTAATACTTTTATATTGCTTTTAGTTTCTATAAAGTTGCTTGCATTAGTAAGCTACAAGATTAATTTTATTTTTTTTATTATCTGGGTTTTCCCTTTTATAGTTTTTTATTTCTTTGCAAAGATCAATTCTGTAAAGTCGTATCAAAGCTTTTGTTTTATTCTATTAATTTATTTTCTATCAGCATCGTTGCGAGTATTTGGAATAGTTCCTCAAATTCTTGATCTTAGTGAGATAATTTTAATAATTTTGTTCTTTATTCATTGTCTTTACGGTCCTAGAACTTTAAGAAATATGTAAAGTTAACTTTACAATACTAAATACATCTACTAACATGATTAACAATTTTTTGGAGAAAAAAATATGAGTAACAATAAATCAATATGGAATAAGGCTAGTGATTTCTTAGCGTTAACAAGAAAAATATTACTAAACAGTGTCACCGCAATAGTTCTTGTTGTTTTGACCTTTTCAATCTTGGGTGGACTAGCATCTTCATTTGGTGGGGAAGAAAAAGTAGATACAAAAGATAAGATTCTTTGGTTTAAGCCTATTGGCGTTGTTGTTGACTCAGGAGTGAACAGTAGTGATATTTCATTAGATCAAATTATTTCTGGAGGTGGGCAAGTTGAGCAACATGAACTTCAGGATTTACTAGATGTGTTAAATAATGCAGCAAATGATGACGACTTAAGCGCGGTATATTTAAACGTTTCTGAACTGGGAATGTACTGGTCTTCAGCATTTAAGCTTGCAGATGCTGTTAAGCATGTTAAAGATAGTGGGAAAAGAGTAATCGCTTACGCTGAAGGTTATGGAAATAATGCATATCTTATTAGCTCGCAAGCTAATGAAGTTTTCGTTAACAACTATGGCGGTGTTCAAGCTTTTGGTTTTTCTAGAAAAAGAGAATATTACGTAGATTTTTATGAGAATATAAAACTAAATTTTAATATTTTTACTGCAGGAGATTTTAAATCTGGTCCAGAGCCATATACAAGAGATTCAATGTCAGATGCTGATAAATTAGCTTGGAATGAATTTGCAAACCCTATGTGGGAAAAAATGACTTCTATTATGGAAACAGGTAGAGATTTACCTAAAGGGTCTATCCAAAATTATGGCGACAATGCCATGGAAATGATGACTACTAACCCTGAAACAGCTGAAGTTGCAAAAAACTTAGGCCTTGTTGATCATGTTGTGACAAGAGAAGAGCTGAAAGCTTGGATGTTCAGCGAATATCCGAATGATGAAAATGATAGGTTCTCTTTTCCAGATAGCATTTCAATATATGACTACCTTTCTACATTAGATAAAAAAGAAAACAAATCCTCTAATAATATTGCTGTTATAAATGTTGAAGGTGCGATTATGACAGGTGAAGTAGCTTATGGTGTTGCTGGCTCAGATACTATTGTAAAAAATATACAAGATGCTACAGACGATGATTCAGTTAAGGCAATGGTGTTAAGAGTCAATAGTCCTGGTGGCGATGTCTGGGCAAGTGAATTAATTACTAATGCGTTGGATGAATTTAAAAACACAGGAAGACCAATTATTTCTTCAATGGGAGATATTGCTGCATCTGGTGGGGTTTGGGTTACAACAAACTCAGATGAGATATGGGCAGAAAACGATACCCTTACTGGGTCAATTGGAGTTTATGGAATTGTTCCTACTTTAGATGGCTTATATGATTGGGCTGAAATTAGAGTGGACGGGGTTAGTTCAACAAAAGCTGGAGAATGGGATGAGAGATTAGCAATGCCAGATAATGTCAAAACTATGATCCAGGCCAGTATTGATAACACTTATTTTAAATTTGTTACTAAAGTAGCTAATAATAGAGACATGGCATATGAAGATGTCCTTCCTATAGCCGGTGGAAGAATTTGGGCTGGAAATAAAGCATTCGAACTAGGGCTTGTAGATGCTATTGGTGGTTTAGAGGAGGCTATATCATCTGCTGCAAATATGGCAGAGATAACTGACTATAATCTGAAGACGTATGAAAAACCAATGGATCCATTTGAATTATTTGTTAACGGGCTTCTGGAAAACGTGGATTTTAAAATTAGCTCTGACCCAAGAATTGATTTTCTTAACTCAGTACTACCGAAACACTTCAAACTGATCAATCCTAAAGAAAAAAGTGTACTAGCTTATTGCTTTGAGTGTGATCTAGAGTAATTCTTTTATAAGGGGGATCGTGATCCTCCTTTTATTTTCCATTGAGAGCTGATCGAGGCTCTCAAGGATGTTAACAAGATCGGCTATATTTCTTTTGGTATATGTAATTAAATACTGAGCTTCCTTCTCACCAAGAGTTATAGACCTAAGATTCGATATTTTTTTTAATGCTTTGAAAAGATGCTCATCACTTATAGGAAAAATTTCATAGCTTTGAAATTTTCTAATTCTTGAATCAAGATCAGCCAAAGAAAAATTAATTCTGCCCTCTTCACTTGATGAAGTAAAGACAAGCCTGCAGCCTGTCTGAAGAGCATTGTTAATTAAATTAAACAATCCAATCTCCCACTCTTTGTTGTGAGAAATAATTTCTAATCCATCAATGCAAACTAAATCCATGTTTTCAATAGAATCAATAATTTCAACCCCATACTTAATAACATCTATTAAAGGTAAAAATAATGAAGATTTATTACTCTTACTGAATTCATTACACAGTGATTGGAGTAAGTAAGTCTTCCCGGAATTTTTTAAACCATAAATATAAATATTCTCATTTATCGAAATATTTTTAAGACTTGATATTAGTTGCTCGTTTTGAGGGTCAACATAGAAGCTTTCAAAAGAAGAATGAAAGGATTTATTCCATGGAAATGTTAATTGTTTGGGATTACTCATTATGATATTTATTAAGGCTGATGAACCAGTCTTTAGAGTAAACAATAAGGCTTAAAATAGTTATTAAAATAATAAAAATATCTAATCCAATCAAAGAAATATTATATTGAAGTATCTGTAAGAGCATGACTAAAAGAATATAAATGACCTGAAGAGTGGTTGTAATTTTTCCTAAAATATTTGGTGAAGGCGCTTCGGTTTCAATTAATGTCATATGAACTGCTGCGCCAAGAAGAATAACAACATCTCTTCCAAAAAAAATAATAAAAATATAAAGCGGAATGTAGTCATTGAGCCACAATATAAAGATAGTCCCTGAAAGAAGTAACTTGTCAGCTACTGGGTCGAGAATAGTTCCAAGATAAGTTTGCCAATGCATTTTTCTAGCAAGGAACCCATCTAAAGCATCTGTAAAAGCTGCAGCCAGGAAATAGATAAAACTAATAGCAAACTCACCTAGAAAGATATTATTCAAAATTGGATAGACTAAGCCTATTCTTAGGAGGGATAAGAGGTTCGGTATAAATATGAAGTATTTACTCATCTTTGATGCTTTAAAAGAATTAATTTTTTGTTTATATCCAGATTAAGGATTTTGAAATAATTGCTATCTTCAAACTCATTGATAAGGTTATCTATATTGCCAATAGTGTTTGCCTTGTATGCGATCGTATTATTCTGAAAACTCATAATATCAAATGATGATATACCAATAGTTTTATTCAGCCTATCCCTTGAATTAATGTAATCCTCATATGAATAAACATCATTTATGAAAATATCTAATGAAGATTTTTTTGCAGGCTTAATGTTTAATTCACTCAAATTAGAGTCTATTAATCCGATCAAATATTTATCAAAAACTGCTAAGATTTCATCGGTAGAATTTTCAGATGATGTTGAATATTCTAAATCACCTGAAGCATACCAATTATTAATTCCACTTTTTGTAAGTTTTATTTTTATCAGTTG
>Ga0233432_10002658_pt1 | contig 16490 bp, 14 predicted proteins | sample SI_122_August201_6_FD_179870 | JGI IMG/M metagenome (GOLD analysis project Ga0233432, IMG submission 179870) | Seawater microbial communities from Saanich Inlet, British Columbia, Canada - SI_122_August2016_10_MG | ecosystem: Environmental > Aquatic > Marine > Inlet | place: Canada: British...
CGGATTTTTTGCGTTGAAGGTAGCGTCATTTGTGCTGCCTTTTGAAAAACCTATCAGGGATGTCTCTGTCATGTCTCTTTAAGTTGTTGTGGAGTGTAAAAACGAACAGGGCTAGCCTAACGCACCGAATTGGTCAACACCCCGATTGAATCGATCGCGATCGAGACTTCATCGCCGCTTTGCAAGGTAAAATCCGTTCCCGGAACGATGCCCGTCCCCGTCATGAGGAAGACCCCGCTCGAGAAACTTGTCTCGCGGAAAAGAAAGTCGATGAGTTCCTCAGGGCTCCGTTTCATTTGCGATAGAGAAGTGGAGTCCGAAAAAACCTTTTCTGCGCCACGCACAATGGTTAACTCCACACCCGTTTCCAGACCTAAAGGTTCAGCAGGAACATATAAACAGGGCCCCAGACAGGCACATTCGTCGAAAGTCTTGGCTTGAGGTAGATAAAGCGGATTCTCCCCCTCAATGCTTCGGGAAGACACATCGTTACCTATCGTATAAGCCACGATCTTTCCAGACGAGGTGGCAAAAAGCGTAAGCTCGGGCTCAGGAACATCCCATTCGGAATCCTTACGAATGCGAAAAGGGGCATTGGGTCCCACCACCCGGGTCGGCGTCGCTTTCAAGAATATCTCAGGTCTCTCAGCCTGATAGACCCGACTGTAAAAATCTCCCCCCCCTGCATCTTGGGATTCCTCCATCCGGGCAAGCCTGCTAGAAAAATAAGTTACCCCAGCGGCCCAAACCTCTTGGGTTCCAATGGGGGCAAGAAGCCCTGCCTGAAGCAAACCAGCCGATTCGTTGGTTGGCAAAGATGCATTCCACTCAGAAGCCAAATAATTGGCCAAATCATCCCGATTGATTAAGGCATCCCAATCAGGGTTCCCTCCAAGTGTCCTCAACTCGTCTTCTCGCTGAAGAACGGGACCGTTAATTGTTTTATATAAATGCATGAAATACAAAAAGTTGTGAACAATAAGATGATTGCATTCCCTTGTAAATAAAAACTTGAGGAAAAGAGGAAGATTCCGGTCGTGCCAAGCAGGCTCGGAGGGGCGACTCCGTCATCCCAAACCAAGCACTCTTCCAACTGAGCTAAAGGCCCATACGCAGAAGTATTCGATTAAAACATCTTGGGTTAGAGTGATCAAGAAACCATTCTCCCCTCAAACCACAGTTACGATTGGATATCATAGAATCGTGACCCAATGACTGCTAGAGTTCTATTTTATCGCCCGCCAAGTGGCAAGAGTATCACGCAAGTCTTCGGATTTTTTCTTCCCGAGAGCAAGAGGGAAAGTGTTTTCGCCCGGTCGAATAGTAACTCGAGCGAAGTCCAAGCTGGGACGAAGAGTTTGCTTGTCGTAGTCCACTCCGACCAAGAGAGCCTCGCCGGAAGGAATCCAACTCTCCCCGTCGACCAATGCGCACGAGTTCTGCCCACGGTAGACCACTCGAACCTGGGCGTTACCACCGTCAGCAGATCGCGAGGAACCTGAAAAATCAACGTTCACCTTGGCCGCAACCTCGCGCTGGCCAGGCTTATCGAGGTTGTGCCATCCAGTCCTTACCATGGTAAATTGTCGCTCTATTCGACGCATGTCCTCGCTCTGAATGGATCGATAATATTCATTCTCGCTGGCTTGACTCTGGATTTTCTCGGCTACGCCCAAGAGAGTCCCTCCACCGGGAATTTCCTGGATGGCGGACAACTGGGAAGTTTCCGGATATTGCCTGAAACCGAACTCCCATGGGTCGTACATGCTCTTCAGACCACCCGTTCTCTGCACAGGAGTTTTTCCCGGTGCTGCCTTTCTGAAAAGGGTGATGGCTCTCCCCGTCGAAAGAGAAACGCTTTTGCTCCCCCTTGCCAACTGTCCCCTCACCTGCAGCGAACCCTTCAGGCAACCAATGATCGTACTGAACCCTCCTCTTCCTTCTGATTTGTGCTGAACGAAAAACGTTCCTTGCTTCCCTCTTGGCACTTCCACCTCACCCCAAGGAAAGCGTGTTCGCACGATTGAGTCGTTCCTAACAACAGGCGTCTTGCACAAAAAACCACCGGGCAACATACGATGCTTTAATACAAGGGCGGAGCGTCCCTGTTGCTTGACCATGGCAAACCACTCTTTGGCTTTCCGTGGAAGCCCCTGCTGTTGAAAGCTCTCTATCTCCAGCATTCGGGAAACGAAGCATCCACGACCATGCCATCGACCCGTTGAGAGGATTGGAGCGGATACAGGCGAACCCCGTTTGAAAAGACGACTTTGCCTCCGATCGACTTACCCTCGGTCCTTCCCGCCACCTGAGCCGTACCCTCAAGCACCTCTCCGCCCTTGGGAAGCTTGGTATAATCCAATTTGCGACTTTTCCACAATTGGCTCAACTCCCCCAGTCTCCTGCCCTCCAAACTGCCACCGAGCAGAACGACTGATCCGACACGTGCTTCCATAGCTCCTTTTGCAGGTTTGCTCGAAGTGGGTTTGGAAAAATCAGCCTCTTCCCATTTCACCGCACTTCCCTGCTCGACTCCGTGATACAAACCCATTCCCTCCGTGCCTTTCTCAGAGTCGGATGCAAACTTTACGCCAATCCCCTTTCCCTTGATGATTCGCAGGGGTTTGCCTGATGACGAAGCCTTGAGGTGAATCATGCCACCCGTCTCCAGCAAGCCATCAGGCCCATCCGTAGTCAAACCGGCCATCAGGATGTCGTGAAAATCGTAAAACTCCATGACTTCCAGCTTAACCACTGCATTATTTTCCAAACTTTGACCGTCAGCATACTCAAAAACCCCAGGATTAACAATGAGATTGGTTCCTTGCTTGCAACCGAAAACAAGACCTTCGCCATGGATGAATCCACGGTCAGTTTTAGGGGCAGATGCCCAATGTGCTCTCGTCAAGGTATCGGGTCCAATTCCGGACTTTGGGGATTCCGCAAAATCCACCTTGCTTGCCTTCTTTTCGTCAAACAAACTGGAATCGAATGCCAGAGTTTCCCCAACAGTATCTTCAAAAACCAGTCCGTTAGGGCTTACTTCACCATTGGCGGTGGCTTTTGCTTTAAGTTTCGAGTGCTCACCACCACCATGGGTTTCAACATCAGCATTCTCCTCGTCCACAGACCTTCCGGCAGGGATAGCGGCAGAAGGAGAAACTTGTCCCAAAGCGGTTCCCCGCGAAGATTGCCCCGAAAGTGCCAACTCATCCGAGGGCAAATCCCCTGTGTCCGCAGGCACGCCGTCGGGAGAGTTTCCACCTGCGGGGGAATTTACTGCGGTCAGGGTTGGGGTGGAACCGCCCTCATCCGGTGGTGTTTTTGGGGGGGAAGCGGATTCGAAAATCACTGAGGTCTTCGGATTGACCGTTTCGCCTTCGGTCGGTGGTTCAATCTCGTTTGATCTGAAACTAAAAATCAAAAAGAGGGACGAAACGAGCAAGAGAAGACCAAAAGAAATTGTAGCAGAAACAAGCACAAATCTATTCTTCATGCATTCCACTTTGCCAATCATTTTCCAAACATTCAAGGAAGGAAGTTATTTCTTTTGCGATAAAACACAGCCTTCTAGCTGAACTTATGGAAAACAACAAAATTCGATGCCCACCTCGGCAATCGAATCAAGACAATTGGTGAGAAGAGGAAGGTTCGTCTTCGGAAATTTCCGTTGATTCTTCTTCCGCCGGGGTCGCGTCGGAGGAATGCGAGGGAATTGGAGTGTCTGTTGGAATATCCAGCACGGACGGGGATATCCCAGAGAGATCGACCTCGATTTTTTGAATGTCCAAATTAATGATCTTCAATCCGATATCCTGCAAAACCAAATTCAATCTCTCCCCCAGGCGGTCGACAAGCGAATCCGGATCCGACTGAATCACCTCCGCCCCTGATTCTTTGACCACGAAGCGCATGCATCCTTCCGTGATTTTGAAAGCCAAGTAATGGATCGCACTCATGTGCAATCCAAGCAAACGCTCGACTGCAATCTCCATGATTCCAGTTTCCGTGGATATTCCGGCTATCAATTTTGAGACGATTTATTCCGGTGTTTTTGAGTAGGATAAAATTCTTTTTCTCCCAGATCCACAGGGGTAGGAGTGAGGTCAAGCCATTGGTGAGACTGAATCACCGGCCAAACAAAATAAGTTCCCCTATGTATGCATGTAGACGACCGAACTCCACGGATTTTTCCATACACCACCAAAATCCTGCCGGAAGGGCAACGCTTGAAACGCTGAACGAAAAAAACCAAGGTTCCCATGAACAAAATGAACATGGATACAAACAAAATGGGGATAGAATTTGGTATGACTGATAATGGGCTCATTGGTAAATGAGCACCGAAAGACTAACTTATTTCAACAAAATAACACAAAATACCCTTACACTGGATCACGCTTGTGAAATTTTCATCGATCGATTCCCTAATCGATTTCTAGGATTTCCTGCTCCAATTCCCCGATGATCGACTTCAACTCTTCAGTTTCCTCCTCTTGATTATCAGATTCGGTAAAAACAAGCTCCTTGCGAAGGTTCATGATTTCGTTTTGGAGATGAAACTTTTCCTCGGAACGATGATATTGTTCGACCAATGCATGCCTTGCCTCCCCTTTCGATTTCTTTAATTTATTCTTGAATTCAGTCCATTCCGCCAACCGCATGTTGGTTTGCTTCTGCATCTCGGAGGAAAGAGCGATGATTTCAGCGGCCTTTTCGACTTCCCTCGCAAGCTCATCCGCATGTCGTCGATGCTCGGAGACCTCCAGTTTTCTCCCGGCAAGCTCGACGCTCATGGCAAGATCTCTCTCCTCGACCCACAACGCATTGCCCAATTCATCCGCTCTTTCATGCTCACCATCCCCTCTGGCCACTGCAACCTGCTCCCACTTGTCATGAATCTCCTTGGTCTTCTCGATTCTTTCGTTCAAACGATCCAACCTGCTTTCCAAACGATCGGCAGCTTCTTCTTCGCCCTCTTCTACAATAAGCTGGAGCTCAACTTCCAGGCAATGACTTTCCAACTCAAGATCGAGAACTTGATTTCTCCGGTGGTGTCTTTCAATTCCAATGTCAAAAGAGGATTCTTTTTCCTCCCCTTCGAGATCTTGTGATTCAACGATTTGACTTAATTCCTCCAAAGACGCGGTGTTTTGCTCGATCCAGTCGGACAGTCCCTCGATCTCGGCCTCCAACAAGGCTTGAACGAAGTCGTCGCCCTCGGAACTCACTTCTTCAAGTTCGTCTTCCATTTCACTCAAGGAAAACTTCTTTTCCTCATGTTGCTCAACAAGTTCCGACAATCTTTCCTCAAGTTCAGACTCTAATTCTCCTTGTGCAAGAGAAGAGAAGGATAATAAAAAAGTAGGAAGCAAAATTAGGCAGATGTTCTTCATAGTTGGTCGATGTTTCGAGGGTTGATTGGGTAGCTTTCAAAAAGGTGTTACAAATTTATTGTCGATTTTACCAACATGTTGCAATGGATTCCCGAGACTCTCCCTCGTTTGCAGTGGTTTGATAATCATTTTCCAACTGGTAGTTCGAAGCAGACTAGTTCCCGGTCGCTACGAGCGTAGACGCGGGATCCCGCAAAGGCCGGATGAGCCCATGTTTTTCCAATAATTTGCTCCCGCCAATGCTCTTGAAAACCAGCTTCACTGACCTGTAGAAAAACCAATTCTCCTTCCGCATTCAGGGACAGAACATTGCCCTCTTTTCCACTCCAAACCAAGCTTGCCTGTGGGTTTCTACCAGCTGCAGTCAGTTGGTGTTTGTCAGTCCATAAAATACGGCCCGTCTTGAGCTCAAAACAGGTCAAGCCATTCCGGCGATCCAAAAGATAACAGAAGCCTTTGCTGTAAAGGGGTTGGGACATTAAACCACAAAGTTTTTCTTCGTCTTTCCAAAGAAGTTCTGCGTCATCCGGGCTTTCACCCAAGCGAATGGCTCTCGATCCGTTCCAATAACCGCAAACCAAGGCAATACCGTCATGATAAATGGGTTTCGTAAGGGATACGCCGTATTTGACCTCGTAAGGGATTTGCCAAAGCATCTCCCCTCCCCCAAAGGGCAAGCCCATGATTCGATTGGGGCCCCAACAAATCAATTCGTTCCTTCCGCCCCGTGAAATGAGCAAAGGGGGGGCATATCCAGCCTTTTTGTCCACCCCGACTCTCCATTTGGTCTGCCCAGTATCAACATTTAGGGCTAGGACACTCCCGACCGGACGAGCCCCGACATGCATAAGCAACTCTCCATTAGAAATTTCGGGAGACCCCGAAAAACCCCAAATGGGCATGGTCGCATTTTCTTCGGAAAGCAAATCTCTGAACCACAATTTTTTTCCGTCTTTTGCATTCAGGCAAAAGACATGCCCCATTGCTCCAAACCCAAAAACTCTCCCCTCATGAAGGGTCAAAGATGCTCTCGGACCTTTTCCATAGCTGAGGTTTCCGTATTTGGATGGGTATTCGAATTGCCACAAGGATTTCCCGTTCAATGCGTTGAGACAAACAACCCTTTCTTTTTCGCCAAATTCTTCAATGGAAGGACGATCCATAGTGTACACTCGGGCTCCCTTCACCGTGATTCCGGAGTATCCTGGATTCAGCGGAGCTTTCCAAACCCGCCTAAGACCACCCTCAGGCAATTCCTGAAGGATCTTGGGACCCAGCCAAGTTCCATCGCCCCTCACCCCACGCCATCGAGGCCAATCCTCCGCCATGACATTGAGTGCGAAAAAGATGCATGAAATCAAAGCAAACAACCTCATAAATTTAGAAAAAGTTTTGGGTCACGAAAATATGCTCTCGAAAGAGGTAGATGCCAACACCGAGATAGGCTTTTGTTGGATCCAGGATGTTTTTTTTGTGGTCTGGGCTAGCGAGTAAACCTTGGACAATTTGCTGTGCCAAAATGGCCTCGGTTTGCCATCCGATTCTTCTGCTCACAATCTTTTCGTTGCGAGTGGATTGATGAATGGAGGAGTACCGCCCCACCCTCGCGATATTTTCCGAAAGACCTGGGCGGGGCTTTCCGTCTGGGCTCTGAACAAGCCCTGGAAACTCAGCTTTTCGGGCCCGATCTGTGGGGCTTTCACCATCGGGGTTTTGATGGCTAAAAAAGCCCCTAACACACATATCTTTACTGTGTAATCGAGAAACCAATGACAGCTCTCCGTATTCCCGCAAGACCATGATTCCAAGAGCTTTACGCTCCTTGTTTGTCAAATCGAAAACCCTTTTTTCAAGCAGTTCGAGGGAAAGGGGTGGAGCGGTCTCCAACTCCTTGTCCGACAAGACGGGAAAAGTCTCTGCTTGCCTTGCGTCCTCCTTCGGATTCGGAGATTCCAACCAATCATTTAGGTAGGTACGATCCGAACGACTAAGGCGAGAAATCGGAAATAGGTATTCTTTGCCATCCTTGACCAAAAGAACGCCCTCCCCTTTCATCCCTTTCAAGTAGGCTTGAATGGTTCGTCCATCCTTGTCCGTCCACGAGCGAAGTTGCCCGAGTCTTTCTTCCACAGCCGAACCAAAGACGAAACCAGCCCCAATCAAAACAATAAGCAAAAAACCAAGAAAAAATGAGTGTAGCCTGTTCATGACAAGCTGCTTTTGCCCTTGCGTAAGAAAAGGTTCAAACGCTCGGCGGTCTTGCGACCAATGCCCTCCACTTCGACCAAATTTTCAATGCTCGCCTTTTTGAGCTTTTCGATACTTCCAAAATGAGCCAGCAAAGCCTTTTTGCGTACTTCGCCCAACCCGGAAAAATCATCGAGGACAGATTCTCTTATTCGCCTACTCCTAAGGTCCGCATTAAACTGGTTTGCAAAACGATGGGCCTCGTCCCGCAACCGCTGGAGGAGCCGAAGACCCGGAGACCGGGGATCTAGCTTTAACCCTTCTCGATCATCTGAGAACACTATAGTTTCCTCTCTTTTAGCCAGGCCAATTAAAGGTGGAAGGGGGCAACCCAATGAGGCAAATGCTCCTTTAGCAGAGGTCACTTGCCCCTCTCCACCATCAACTACAACGAGATCGGGAAAACGAACACCTTCCTTGAGTAATCGACCATATCTTCTCGTGATTACCTCTTCCATAGCCTTAAAATCGTCGTTTCCCTGAAAACTACGAATTTTGTATCTCCGATATGACCGGGGGTCTGGTTTCCCCCGAACAAACTTAACCATGGAAGCCACCACGAAAGTTCCAGAGACATGAGATATGTCGAAACATTCGATGGCGTCTGGAGTTCCATCTAAAGAAAGGTGCTCAACTAGTTCCGCTAGATCTTCTCCTTCGGACTCGACTACACTTGGAAAACTGCGAGTGAAACGCCTGGTTTTAGCAATCGTCTTTGACAAAGAAGCAGTCAGGTCTCTCAATTCAGCGGCTCTTTCAAAATCCATATTCTCGGCACGTTTGATCATTTCCTCTTTTAATTCTTTGAGCCAACTTTTGGCCTTCCCCTCGAGAAAAAAACAGGCTTCGTCCACGCGCCCCCGGTACTCTTCCACGGTTGTCTCGTTGTGCCCCGCAAAAATCTCTGCCCGGACATCGTCATACAACTTGACCCGGCCATCATTCAAGCGGACGGGTTTTGCATCGGATAATAAGATTCCGAATTTCTTGCGCATTTCCAACAAAGTAGAACGAAGAAAACCGGCTTGGGCAAAAGGACCGTAATAATGAGCACCGTCGTTCTTTCGGTTACGGCAAAGCCGAAACCTCGGAAGGTCGTTCTGGAAATCTACCGAAACCATCAAGAACTGCTTGTCGTCAATGAAATCCGTATTATATTTCGGCTTATATTGCTTGATAAGTTTTCCCTCAAGCAAGAGTGCTTCCGTCTCGTTTTTCGTCTCGACAATGGAAACTTCACGGACCATTTCGACCATTGCCGCAATTTTGGGCTGAGACCGTATAAACCGCCTACCCCCTTGGAAGTAGCTCCCTACTCGGCGCTTCAAGTTCTTCGCTTTACCCACATATATTACATGCCCTAAGCGGTCCTTCATTAGGTACACTCCTGAGGACTGAGGCAAAGCCCGAGCGACCTTCCGTAACTCAACGATCCGATTTTGCATTGGCAATCCTTAAAATCTTGAGTATCTTATGCATTGGCAAGAATACAATACAAACAATCCCCCTTTAACTTTTTTTCAAACAAACCATGAGTTCGACCATTCGCGTCGAGACGATAACCATTGGAGATGAACTTCTTCTTGGGATTCGAGAAAACGCGCACCTCACGTATCTTGGCACCCAGCTTGCCCACCACGGAATTGAACCGGCTGCAAACTTGGTCATTCGGGATAACCCAGAAGACATCGGTCTTTTCTTTTCCCAAGCGTGGCACAGATCCGACCTGATCATCACCACTGGTGGCCTTGGTCCCACAACCGATGACATCACCAGGGAATCGATTGCGGAAGCCCTCGGAGAAAAACTTGTTTTTGATCCCAAGGTCGAACTTTCGCTCAAAGATCGATTCAGCCAACTTGCCAAGCCGATGCCAGAAATCAACCTCCGGCAGTGCTACCGTCCCGAAAATGCGGAAGTATTGGAGAACCCATATGGAACCGCTCCTGGGCTTGTTCTCAAAAAGGATGGCAAAATTCTCGTCATGCTTCCCGGACCTGCCAGAGAAATGCACCCCATGTTCGAGCAGACCATCGTTCCGCTCCTCCAAAAAGAGGGCCTTTTTCCCGAAATTGATTGTTATTTGCAAATCCGAACGGCTGGAATCGGCGAAAGTGCTCTAGCCGAGAAAATCGAGCATCTGTTTAAAGATAAAGAAGCCCTCGTAGTTGGTTATTGTGCTCATGCTGGCATGGTCGATGTGCGGTTCAGCTCACTGGACGGCGAGATTTTGACCGAGCAAGCCTTGCAGCAATTGGCAGACGACTGTCGAAAGGCAATCGGGGAGGATTTTGTATGCATGGGTGACCGGACCTTGGCTGAGGTTATTTTCCGCGAATTACGTTCTTTGAATAAAACCTTGGCTGTGGCCGAATCTTGCACGGGTGGCCTACTTTCTTCCTCTTTTACTGAGATAGCAGGTATCTCCAAAGTTTTTCACGGCGGTGCGGTTTGCTACCATAATGATGCGAAAGTTCAAATGGTAGAGGTGCCCGAAAGCATGCTCAAGCAGCATGGAGCTGTCAGCGAAGAAGTTGCTATTGCCATGGCGACTGGAGCTTGCGAGAAATTCGGAGCTGATTATGGCCTCAGCGTAACTGGGTTTGCTGGTCCAACCGGCGGAACACAAGTTCTTCCCGTTGGCTCGATTTACCTTGGTTATTCCTCTCCTGTCGGCGTATGGGCCAAGAAGATCCAACTACGGGGGGACCGTGCATCCAACCGAAGGCGTGCGGCCACCGCAGCCCTAGATTGGATGAGAAGAAAACTGAGAAAATACAAGCTAGAAGAAGTTTTCGCCGCTTCCGAAAACGGCGAATTAAACCTCTAACCCGTCCTTTTTCTCCAGTCCATGTCCTCCGATTCATTTCATGTCGTTCTTGGGGACGATGATTACCTTGTTCGCCAACGGGCCAAGGAAATCTACGACAATCATTGCGAGGCTTTCCCCGACGACCTTTCTAGAGAAATCATCGACGGGCGAGCAGACCGGGTCGAAGATGTTGAAAAGATTTTAAATGAAGCTCGTTCGGCTTGCCAGACTCTTTCGCTCTTTGGGGGTGGCAAACTCGTATGGATTAACGAAGCGAATTTCCTCAATCAAACCAAAACAGGGGCAGCCCAAGGCTCCAAGGATGCCCTTGAAGCAGCCAAACCCTTTCTCCAGAACCTAGGAGAATCAAAATTGATTTTATCGGCCTGCCCAGTTCACCGTAGCCACATATTCATCAAATGGTTAAAGAGTAACTCAACCCTCGAGGATGTAGCCAAGCAAGAGAAAGAAGATGCTTCCTTCCGGCGCCTCGCCGAAGCAACCGCGAGTGAATGCGGAGTTACTTTCGCATCCGGTGCTGTAGAATTCCTTGCCGGAAAGATTGGAGGCCATTCAAGGCTGGGCGTGGAGGAAACCCGAAAGTTGGCTTCATACATAGGCAAAGAAGGTGGATCAATCACCGAAGAATTGATCACCGAATTAGTTCCTGACTTCGGAGAGGGTGATTTTTTCGAAGCCTCCGAGGCTTTTTTTTCCAATGACCTGAAATGGGCTCTCGATGCTATTGAGCGACATTTCTTTCATGCTAAGGATGCCAGACCTTTACTCGCTACTCTCCAAAACCGGAACCGCCTGCTCATCCAACTACGGGTCCTTGCAGATGGTGGTGAACTAGACCCAAACCAAAGATTGAGCAAAGAAAAACTAGAGCAATTGGGACGCAAGCATTCCCACCACTTCTCTGATTCCGGGGACAAATCCACCCTCAACCTCTTTACTCAAAACCCATGGTTTTTAGGACGCCTAATACCCATAGTCAAAAGGTTTAAAACCCGTGCTCTTATTGACTTACAAGCCGCATTATTGGAATCATTCGAGCAATTACTCATTCAACCACGCGACCAACAAGTGTCGATTTTCAAAGATCTAGCTATCCGGACACTCTCACCAAAATAGACACGCACCTCTTTGCTGGACTCTCGAGCTATTTTAGAAGCCAGTGGCAGCTTTTTTTAGAAAAAAAGACTTCGAAATATTAGGAAAACACAAATCTTTTCCCTTGCCTCCCGCCTTATCGTCTAAGAATAGGTAGGTATGAAATCGATTTTTATTCTTCCCTTTGTCATCGCAACGACTCTCCTTGCCGAGGATTCCGTCTCTAATGCCGACCTTTCCCGTAAGCTTGATCTCATTCTTGGAAAAGTCGGTGGACTTGAAACTCGGGTCGCTCAATTGGAAAAAGCCAACTCGGAAGTGAAAAAAGAGATACAAGCCGTCCAAAAAACAGCCACCGAAGCCAAAACCGCCTCTAAATCCATCGTATTGCCTGAAGGGGAAGAGGAAAAAAAATCTTTTATGTCTAAACTAAGACTCCAATTAAAAAGTGAAGAGGCCAAAGAAGCAGGACCTTGGACCAAGAAAGAAACTTGGACAGGTATGCGCAGAAATTTGACAGGTTTTAAAGTTCGCAAGCTCTTGGGAAACCCAAATAAAATCAAGAATTCACTTAACCCTCGGATTGATCAAATTTATCATTACGAAGGTGACTTGAATGCGGACGGAAACAATGAAGTCGGTGAGGTGAGCTTATTTAGGGACCGAGTAGTTTCTTTCGCTTCGCCTTTCTAAGCTACTTTTATAAAGGCTTGGAGGGCTTCTAGACTGCAGTCAGAACCTCAATTTAAAATTCGTCACTCAGCCCAATAACCTGTTGACTTCTAAGGTCATTTAGATAGGATAAATTCATTATTCGCATGAATAACATTTAGGTTAATCCTAAATAAACAAACAAACAAACAAACAAACTAGATTATTATGAAAAACAAAATAATGGCTATGCTTGTTGCTTTCGGTATGGTGGGATCCGTATCCGCTATCGAAATCAACGAAAATCTGTCCATCAATGGATTCATTGATGGTTCTATCACTAAAACTGACCTGACTGCAGGTGATACATCTAACTGGGGCATCGACGAAATTGAAGTCGACTTCCTTTTTAATGTCGGTTCCGTATCCGGTGCCGTCCATGTTGATACCAATGATGCAGCTGGTACAGGCGATCTCGACATCGAGCAAGCTCACTTCACCTACACCTTGGACAATGGGGTTTCATTGACCTTCGGCCGTTATGGTTCAGCTCTCGGTCTTGAGCGCGAAGATCCATCCGGACTCTTCACCTACTCACGTGCCTATGGTAACTCAAACTTCAACTTGGGCAACATCGACCAAGATGGAATGGCTCGCGAAGGTTTGAATATTTCCTACGCTGCTGACGCATGGAGCCTTGGTGTTTCCATCGACAACCCAGACGGAAACATTCGTGCTGGCGGAGTTAAGAACGATCTCGATTTCGAAATTGCTCTTTCCTACACCGGAATTGAAAACCTCAGCGTCGGAATTGGTCACAGAAATGACAACCAAGCCACCGGTATTGCTGAAGCCGAAATCACCAACATCAACGCTACCTACCAAGTAGGCAAAGCTTTGCTTGGTGCTGAGTGGTCCCAAATTGACACCTCCGCCAATGGCCAAGCAGGTGTAACCGACGGTGATCTTGCTGCCCACATGTTCCTCGTTGACTATGATGTCTCCGACAAGCTTGGTGTTGCGGTTCGTTACAGCAGTTACGAAGCTTCCACCACTGTTGACGTCGACCAAATCACGATTGCTCCTAACTATGCAATTACTGATTCATTGGGTGCGATTCTTGAGTACAGCGATGTCAGCCATGACACCGCCAACATGGATTCAGACACCATCGCTCTTGAGCTTACCTACACTTTCTAAGTGTAAAGCTTAACAGAGTTTGACTTTAAGGGTCGCTCGTTCATTCGAGCGGCCCTTTTTTTGACTTTTTTTTATGATCAACTTGAACGAGGGCTTTACGCCCGAAGAAGAACTTCCAACTTTCAGCCCTGGGCAAGTCGTATGCCACATTACCTATGGGTATCGTGGTCTAGTCGTTGACTCAGACCCTAAATGCCAAGCCCCGGACGCCTGGTATGAATCAAACCAAACGCAACCCAACCGACATCAACCCTGGTACCACGTCCTAGTCGACGGTTCTCACGAGACAACCTACGTCGCACAGTCCAACCTAAAATTGGATCAATCGGGTGCCCCAGTCGTACATCCCATGCTCAACCTGTTTTTTTACGGAGTGGATGAAGCGGCAAACAAGTACTTACGAAACGATGTACCCTGGGATCCAGGGCAACCACCCGATGCCCCTCCCCCTCTCCCACCTGAAAGTCCTCCACCCTCTTCTCCTCCGAATCTTCCTAAGGAAAATTAAAAGGGGGTCAATTGGGGTTTAAGTCAGCGTGCAAAGCTCTTCGTAGAGGTTTTGTAATTCCGTCATCGGCAGGCCTTTGCTTTTTCCCCGCCTCAAAGGTACGCCCCAAATCGCTTCCACTTCCACAGGTTTTTCATTCAGGAAATCAATCAAACTGGAGGGCTTGTAGGGTCCCATGGGTTCGGTCAAATCAAATTGCTTAACCAAAAAAGAATCTTCGATTATTATCCCGTGCAAGAAGGCCGCATCTTGGATTTCATCCATTAATCGGCGGGCTCGTGACTGGTGCTTAGGATCACTTAAGATTCGGTCGGTGGTTATCCCACCACAGGCAATAGCCAAGCCATTAAAGGGTATATTCCAACACAATTTGCGCCAAAGAACCTCGTCAAGAGATTCGGCTCTTTTTACTTGGATGCCTGCTTGCTCGAAAGCAGAAATCATTTCGTTGGAATGCTCAGACAACTTGGAATCGTATTGTCCGAACTGAACATAGCCAGGTAACAGGCTCTCAATTTCGGTGGGCTTAGTTCGGTTGATACAAGTAAAGCAAAGACCTGCGAGAATAGTACGGTTGGCTCCGAAAGCTGAGGCAAGATTTTCCACATTCCCCATGCCGTTTTGCAAGGTAAGCAGGTTTGTCTCTTTTCCGACCATAGGCCTGAGAATCTCTTCTAGTTGATCGTTAGCAGTGGATTTACTTGCTACGATTACCCACTCGCATTCACCGATATCAAGGGGGTCGCAATAGGAATGCAAAGGGTCAACCCTCTCCTTTCGATAATCGTCGAAATGATGAACGATCCATAGCCCTTTTTGGCGAACTTCATTATATGAACTACGAAAAAGAAATCTCAGGTCCACACCCGAATTGGAAAGCATTCCTCCATAAAAACCTCCGACGGCTCCCGGCCCCACCAAGGCGACTTTCCCTAGCCCTTTCCCCATTACGATTATCTTCTTACGGATCGTACTACGGTGTCTTCGGGAGTCTCCCCGACCTCTGGGTAATCCAAGGTGTAGTGAAGGCCTCGACTCTCTTTGCGGCGTAGAGCCGAACGAATAATCAAATCGGCCACACAAACTAAATTGCGTACCTCAAGGAGCGAAAGATCAACTTTCGCGTTCCAATAGTATTCGTTGATTTCTCGCCCTAAGTTCTTGATCCTTGATTGGGCCCGCTCCAGTCTTCTCGTCGAGCGAACGATTCCTACATAATCCCACATCGTTCTCTTGAGTTCGTCCAGGTTATGAGAAAGAACAACCCTTTCGTCTGATGCGGGTACATCTCCATCCACCCATTCGGGTAGTTTTATCTTTTCTTTTTTTCTATTGTCGAGAAAGTTACAGACAGATTCGGCACCGCGATGAGCCATCACGACGGCTTCGAGCAACGAATTACTCGCCAAGCGGTTTGCACCATGTAGACCCGTGCAGGCAACTTCCCCGCAAGCATAGAGGCCGTCAAGCTGAGTTGAACAGTTCAGCTTGGTGGGAATACCTCCGCATGTGTAATGGGCAGCTGGTACGACAGGAATGGGTGTTTTCTCGGGATTGACACCACGTTTGAGGCAATTTTCGTACACATTGGGGAATCGCTTTTGGAAATCAACCTTCATTCTGGGCGTATCAAGTCGCACGAATGGAGAACCCGATCGCTTCATTTCACTATCGATAGCCCGGGCTACAACATCACGGGGCGCCAAATCGGCGAGCGGGTGGTACTTCTTGAGAAAAGGTCGGCCTTTCGAGTCAATCAATTTGGCTCCCTCCCCCCTAACCGCTTCGGTAATGAGAAAACGGTCTCCGTCCAAGGAATGAAAGGCCGTCGGGTGAAACTGAATGAACTCGAGGTTCATCACCGGCAAACCAGAGCGAGAAGCCATCGCAATACCATCCCCCGTAGCGATGGATGGATTGGTCGTGTAAAGGTAAGTTTGGCCCGCTCCGCCTGTAGCCAAAAGGATGGCCGGGGCGGAGACGGTCACAACCCTCTCGTTGCTGGCATCATATAGGTACAAGCCGAGTACATGGTCCTCTTCGCCTTTGACTTGAACACCAAGCTTTCTGGCCTTGCTTGCGGTAATGAGGTCGATGGCAAAAAAATGCTCGAACAAATCCACTCCCTCCTTGGCTATGCTTGCCAAGAGGGCATCTTCAATTGCTTTCCCCGTCAAATCCTTGACATGAAGAACTCGGCGCTCGCTGTGCCCGCCTTCCTTACCAAGAGAAAGACTCCCGTCTTCTAAGCTCGAGAAGGCAACGCCCAAATCAATCAAATCCTTGATCCGGTCAGGCCCGTCCCGCAGGATTTCCTCAACGACTTTACGATCACAAAGCCCGTCACCAGCGTCTAAGGTGTCACCGACATGTTTATCTAAATCGTCACCTGCTGAAGTGACCGCGGCAATGCCACCTTGAGCATAATTAGTATTCGATTCCGCTTTGTCCTTCTTCGTAAAGATCGCAACGCGATGACCTGCTTGGGCTACTTTGAGAGCAAAGCTCAACCCCGCGATACCACTTCCAACAATAACGAAATCGTACTCTTTCTTCCTTT
>Ga0233432_10002662_pt1 | contig 16473 bp, 5 predicted proteins | sample SI_122_August201_6_FD_179870 | JGI IMG/M metagenome (GOLD analysis project Ga0233432, IMG submission 179870) | Seawater microbial communities from Saanich Inlet, British Columbia, Canada - SI_122_August2016_10_MG | ecosystem: Environmental > Aquatic > Marine > Inlet | place: Canada: British...
TAAAACGTTTTATTTACTTTTTCGTAGAAATGGTCAAACGTAGCAACAGTAGGTTGAACTACACCATCGATAATTTTCTTTAATCTGAATCTGTCTAATGCATTACTGTCAACCACTTTATAAAATATGCGGCTATTGCCGTCATCATCTATTTGGTAAATTTCAGTTCCGTTTGCTAAAGGAACAACACCAACTTCAGTTCTTGGTATAACAAGGTAATCAAAATTAGCGGGATCTAGAGTGATTTTAAGTTTTGTGCTTACGTCATCAAACGAGGCATCGCCACCTACAACATGAATAGCAAAAGTAACTGTGGATGCTGTTGGGGTAAAATCAAAAGTACTAAATCCTACACCAACTGCTTCGTCTGTGTTTAGGTTACTAAATCCAGGAGCATCAAATATTTTTACTGTAGCAGTTCCTACACCGTTTACAGGCTCTTCTAATAATATTCTGTTTATTTGTACAGAGTATTCCTGTCCAGGTGTAACATCTAAATGCTGATATACAGCAAACCCATTCTCAATATCACCTGTGGATTGACTAGAAACAGAAATGTCTAATCTCCCACCGCCTAATTGCTCACTAATTAAATCTAAATTAGGATTGTATTTTAACCATCCAGTGTCTGTTAAAAATGTGCCGTTAGTGTTTAACTCGGGGTTTACGTTATCATAAAATTCTTCGTTGTTTACTGGATATGCATTTGCACTGGCAACAAAATTTGTATAGTTAACAAAATTAAATGTCCGTAGGTTATTAGCAAACAGAGCAATGTCTGTAGCGATACCCGCACCCGCAAGGTTATTCAGGACGCCTTTAGCAGAGTCACCGTCTTGGGATTCGAATAAATTTAATGCTTTTACAAAACCTTGTGCCATTTTTCTTCCTTATGGATTCAACAATATCGTCCAGCCCTTCCCACGTAGATCTTCAAGGATACCGAAGAACTCTGGGAACTGAACAATTGACGATTCTTTAATGTCTGCATTACCTATCAAGTTGACTTGACAGTTACTTCTGTTACGTGCTTGCCAACTTAGAGCAAGGTCAGTCAAAATTCTGAATGAGTCATTTAACGTCAAGTTATTATTATTTAAGAATACTTTTCTCAAGTATCTGTTAGTCGAAAATGAACCCGATACGTAGTTATTCAAATTGTTATTGCTTAAGTATAAGTCGTGTAAATAACTGCTCGATGACCAGTCAGGAACATTGCCCTGTAGGTTATTGTTTGATGCGTGGAACTCCCACATGTTAGGACATTCGACAGGACCTAGAGCTTCAATGTTATTGTTATAAATTCTAATACGACTAACTCTTGAATTACTTATTTGGAACGTTCCATCATGCTGATTATTATACACGTATAAGTTAATCAAACCATTCGCAAAACTAAAGTCAGGAATGGGTCCACCTAGTCCTGTGTTATGCACATAGAAATATCTTATCTTATTCATGTACCCAACGTTAGGGAACTTGCCACGAATGCCGCCTCTGTATCTAAGATAAAAGTTAGTCATCAGAGGTACGGGTCGGAAAGTATCTGAACTAAATTCTTGTTCAATTTGAATACCTGTACGAACTGGCACACGTCTAACAGGACGCACTTTAATATAATAGTTAGTGCCTATTTCGAGATACGATCCATCGACTACATCTATCGCTGTAGCATCGCCTCCAGATTGATAGTCAGTGTAATAAAGCGAACCGACATTTTGCAAAGAAAATTCATCAATTGAAAAATCCATACGTTCAGAGGTGAAATGTAAATAATATGTTCCGCCAGGAATTTGAGTGTAAAGTTGTTCTGCAGTTTGATCTGTAATCGCATCTATATTAGCAGCGATTGTATCATATAGAACTCTTGTCCCACCGCCATCAGGTGCTGTTCTAATTTCAACATCAACGTCATCGGGACTGCCGGTGCCTGCGATATAACGAATTCTGGCTTTGAAATTATAAGCTCCAGACGGGATTGTGAATGGGCCTTTCCAAACACCACCGTCTTGGCTGCCGGCGTCTTGTATAACCTCTACACGTGACCCAGATACACTAGTTGTTGCATCATTATATGCATTCCAACCACTTGTGCCGGCAATATAGTTTTGCATATCGGAAAGCGAAAGTGCTTGTGAACCGCCCGATTTAAAAATGCTAATAGCGGATTGACCAGGACTATTCGATGTATATGTTCTGTTGTATGCAGGAACTGAATGTGGGTTTCCGCCACCTGCCTGAAGGTCAGGTTCACTTGTGTCGTTACTGGCTGTTGTCGGCTTAAGGTTACGATACATTAACTCTAGTTCTGCAGGCGTGGGCACATCCCAATCTGAAAATCCGCCAGAAACTAAATTGTTACAATGGTTTGTAACCTGAGTATAACTACCTATAAATTCGTCTTCTTTATCAGCCACGATTAGGTAGTAATCTTCACCTGCTGGACGAGAATATGCATCGTCATATGGTGTATCAGTCGCTGAGTTCTGCATCTTACCTGCATAATATCCGCCACTATATTGTGACCCAAGATTATCAGGTATAGGATTTAACTGGTCAGTAACTGAGTTACCGAAGAAGTTATTTGAATTGTTTATTTGTGTATCATACGTCCCGTGCGAAACATTGAGATAATACAATGCATCATTCCCAACAAGCGCTCCCGGACCCATATTGCCGCCCAAGCGTGTGTTGTATAGGTGCAAATAACCTAATGACTTAAGGTTTGTAAACGCAGTATTTAATGTGCCTGTTACGTATGTGTGATATAATCTCAGATCACTAAGAGCACTACATCCGTTAAAATATCCATCGATATTTACAGCACCACCACTCCAGTTTCTGTAATGGTAATACTTTGTTAGGTTTGTTTTATTAGAAACGTTAATAATATTAACAGCATTTTCTGCCATGTCAATACTACTAATAACATTTGATGCAATTGTAATGTTTGCAGAAGCACCCACATTAGTTCCACGAGTCACAGCACCGCCAGTCAAGTTTAGATTGTGGCAGTTTAATGTTTGAAGCGTAGTGCTGTCTTGTACAGATTTTGCCAGAGTTCTATATGGTTGACGTCTTACATAATATGTTCTAATTTCGTTTTCATTGATTTCAGGAGTAACTCCCGTATCAGTCATCTGTCGAGCGCCGTATGAACTATAGTATGCATCAAACTGTAAAGTTTTTAGCTTAGAAGGAGCGTTTGGTGTTCCTGCAGCAGCGTCTACATCAGCATTAGGGAGCGATGCAATATCAATTGTTACGTTGTCACGGAAACAACCATTGATATACAGTTCCTCAACTGATGAAGGTAATGAGTGTAATTGCGTATTTGCAGATAAAGGTGACCTATCTAAACCGTTGTCGGTCATGGTTACCTTTTTAAGACCTATTTCGTGTCCTACAATACCCGCACCTGCGATTGTATACCAATCTGGCATTTCGGATATATCGTTAAAAGCAACATCAATTGTTTCTAAATTTTTGAGTACAGTGTTTGGGAACTCAAGCATTTTGATGTTTTGCAATCTTAATAGCTTGAATCCGTCAGGTCTGAAATATAAATCGATTCTTCTATCTGAAGAACGTGTAACCGAGAAGTTAATCGTGTCGCCTGTATTCGAACCATTAATTGGAATCTCGACAGGAGGATCTGTAGATAAGTCAGCGAATACGAATGTAGGAGTAGCATCTGATATGCCGGGCTCTGTTTCGTAAGTCAATGATGCGTTTCTAAAGTATCCGAAAAACGATGTAGGAATAGAACGCATTGCATAAAACTGTTTGTCCTCGCCGTTGATATTCAACGTCACAAGGTCAGTTGTTTCTTCTGCCTCAAATCTTTTCGGAGATATTTCTCCTTGAATAATTAGCGTTGCGTCTGCAGTTGAACCAGTCCCTGTATTATCAAGAGACACGATACTCTTATTAGGATCTCCGTATGCTGATGTGATACTATCAAACGGATTGATATTAACGTCTGCGCCATAGAAGATAGGACCAGCGCCAATCTTTGACCATGATGATACACGACTTGTTGAAATATCAGCAGATTTGTTTACAAAGGAACCGTCATTGTTAAATTGTAAAAACGAGTATTTAATAGCGCCTGCACGTAACTGGTCATTAACACGAATGTTAAAATCCATAGGTCTCGATATATCTTGAATACCCAGCAATTCATTATTCAATACGTTTGCTGAACGATATAGGGAATATGTTTCCTTTTCTTGGTCAAGGTCAAGACCCGATAACAAGTGAAACTCATTACGTGTAATAAGAGTACCCAAACCTCTAATACGATCTAGGTCTGCAATTTCAAGACCTAAATTCGATAAAGAGTTTGTTAAGTTGTCTACGTCACCTAAGTATAGTGATACGTTTAAACCTTTATAAATCGCCATTACTGTTCCTTCGATGTAATTGTCATCTGGACATTAGCACCTTGATTTTCGACAAGCGATACCGCTTTAAAGTACAATGCATTGTTATTATATAAACCAGTTGACAAATATCCTCTATCAATGTCGAATAAGTTTGACAGGTCAAAACTAACAGCCTCATTGGAACCTACGAAGAACGAATAAATCTTTTCGCCTGGGGCAATAGGATTCTGCGTTGAGGTATCGTAATTAACACCAGACAATCTATCAAAGTCAACAAAGTTAGTAGGGCTTGTTCCTGTTGCTGTCAAAGGATCTGCACCCAATGCTCCATTGTTGAAAAGATCGATATTTGAATCCGTACCTAACAATCCTTGTTTCGTTCCTAAGAAGTTTGGAGTATGTGTTCCGCTTGACGTTGCACTAAATTCTTCAACTATAATGTTATTTATTCGAGCATCTGACTTCATGGCGATAAACATGTACAATGGGAAACAATTAAATTGAATAACCTCTGTACCTGATGAGAAATTCTTGTCTGTATCTTGAGGTAACTTATTATCATCGAATAGATTAATTGTTCTTGCTTGTATCTTAGGATATGTCGTAGGAACAGAGTTAAGGATAGACGTTTCGCCTTCACTTAATGGTGTTCTCTTTTTAACATAAGCAACAGGTCTGTTTTGACCTTGATAGTTTTCAGTATTGATTGTGCTGATGTAAACGTAATCTGTGGGTTCTCTGTTGATACCTATTTCTGCAATGCCTAAGTTTCTTACATTTACAGGAGGAACAGCCCCTCCGCCAAATACTATCTTGTGAGTTACTTCACCGGGAGTAATAGCATTTCCTGCGTTGATTACACTTATAGGGATTGTGAATGGGTCAGTTTCATTATCAACTACAGCAAATACTGAGTAGTCAATAACATTAACTTCACCTTGAACGCAACCCAGCACTCCACGTGAGCCGCTAAAGGGTAACTCAGCGCCACGAATACGATAATCGAGTTCTAGTTTAATACCTTCTGTGCCATCTTCTTCTTCGTAGTCAGCACTTTCTAAAAGGTCAATGTCATGCTCTCTATGACTAAACTCTACGTGAACTTGATCTTTTACTTTAAAGCAAGGATCTCCTGACGTATACTGACCACCGTCTGTGTAGACTCTGAGGTCCTCACCGAACTGTAGATACCTTAATGTTGTATTATCTTCTAATGTCTCTTCGTATTCTATTGGTTCGTCTGGAGTAAAGCCGATAGCAAAATCGGTAAAGTGTCTCGGTGATGAACCCATGCGAGCGTTGGGCATTAGGAAATGTACTTTAAATCTGTTTGCATATATTGGCGTATTTGAGCCAACAACACTTTTGTATCCAATCAGTCGTGCAGTGAATGTGCCGTTTTCTGTGTCAATATAGTTGTCACCCACACGAACCTTTTCGTTGATAGGTTGAGCAGTTAAATCATAATTACTTCTTCTGCGAATATCAGCACGACCTGTATCAATCGTTCCACCCGTTTCAATGAGTGATACGTATTGATTATAGACTCCGTCTCCTACGATTTTCGATAAGTCATCTAATTCGTCAAATGTGCTACCTATTAAGTCGAGTCGGTCATCGCCTATATATTGGAATGTAATGTCTTTTTCAAACGAGTTTCCTGCTACCAGGTCAACCGAAAAACAACCGTGATGACCATCAGGAGAAGTTTTTACATATTCAATATCAATACGACACGTGCTATCTGTAAATGCAGCAAGTGTTGCGGGATAAATCTTTTTAAGGTTATCTGCACCGCCATACTTAAAGTTATTATCATCAAGACCCGTACTGTTTAGAATTTTTGTTTTGGGATGCATACCGATAATAGAACCATCTGTCGAGAACTCTCGTGTATCAGAGGTAATACTATTTAATGTGATTGTGCCTTCGTCACCACCGTCAATATAATACGATGAACCATACTTGTAAACATAAGTAGGTTGTGCAAGGTCTTCTGTATTTTCGTTAGATAAAACATATCTAAATTTGAAATCTGGATTTTGTAGAATCGGTTGCGGTAATCCGTTTTCAATAACTAATGTGTGTAAGCGTACCCAACGAGCATCGCCACTACTAATAGGTACATACGCATAAAATTTAGCACCAACAGCACCATACCATGAATACTCAATTTTATACATCGTAACTGTTTCGAAGTTAATGATGTATCCAGATTCACCTGTGCCGTCTAACGGGTCGCCATTCCATTTTGAACGTGGAATAGTCAACGTGTACATTTCTTGCGAAGAGTCTTGCGAGGGTGGAATTTCTTTTGTTAACGGCTGATATTGTTCCATAGGAATCAAATTCATTCCATTGGGATCTTCTACGAGGTCACGTGGCAATACAACAGTTGATCTACGAACAATATTAAACTGTGAACCAGTTACCTGGAACATATATTGGTCAGTTGTATTAGCAGCACCCCACTCAATCTTATCTGTTGCGGATGCTGGGTTGTTCTTTAGACGCAAACCAAATGTGAAACCTGATACACGACCTGGTTGGTATCTGAATGTTTTACGACTTTCTAGTACACCAATCGTTCCGTTTTCGCCTGTGCCGCCCGGACGTGTGTAGTCATTGCTTGTATATGCTTGAATGTATTGATAAGGACCCGCTTTGAATGTAGAGTCAACAAACGTTTCATTCTGTGTTGTCGGAACTCCACCAACCAATATTTCTGTTGTATATGTAGGATATGTTGCTACGCCTGAACGCATCTTTGTATAGAAGATTGTCCATAGCTCAATTTGATCCATAGCATTTTGTTCAATTTCTGTAAACGTTTCGCCAACACTATCTTCACCTTTGTATTGAACGTTAAAGAAATCTATTTCATTTTGAAAACCTGCAGCGGGTGGAGGTAATCTCAACCACGAACCAGAGTTAATCTCAATGGGATTTCTATCATTGTCTACAATTGTGACGATGTTAGGGAGAAAGTTTGCATTAGCAAATTGTAAATCAACGTCTTTCCATACTTCATATAACCAGCGACCTAATGCAATCCAACGCATGTATTTTTTAAAGTTGCCGGATAATTCATCTTCTTTATTACGAGGTCCATTTGGGAACCCGAATTGTGTTGGGAATGAACGTAAGTAAAGCGCCTGTTCGTCAGTCGCTTCATAAAATTTTGCAGGAGATCTTTCACCGAAAACAGGATGGGCACGTGTGTACCATGCACCAGGCGCTTTGTTTGCACCTACAGAATAATAGTTCCAGTTTTGTCTATCAAGGCCATAGGTCGAAACATCAGAGAACAAACTTAATTGTTCTTCAGCACGTTTAACACCTAGCAATGTTGTCGATACTTCTGATTCTTCTGAGAAACGTTCCTTAATTGGAATCGCTTCTATAGGTGTCTTATTTGTTATAAATGCAGACGTAGAATTATTAGCACGAGCGAAAGACGCAAGGGTAGCACCCTCTTCTGTTACAAGAGGGTTCCCTGCTGAATCCGTAAGCGGCGTACCCTGTATATCAACAAGGTTCGGATAGATTTTGATTGGAGGTGATGGAGTTTTATCAAATCCAATTTTTATCTGTTTTGGCATTTATTGTTCTTCCCATGTCAATCCTATTGCGATTTGATCCGGAGTATTCGCTGCGCCAACTGCTGTTTCGTCCCGTACTGGGTTCGTATCAGAGTCAACAACAAAGTACAATGTTTCAGGCTCATTGGTTAATGGGTAAGATAAGTATTCTTTGTTATAATCAAAATACGTATTCAATTCAACCTGCTCTGTTCCCGGTGTCAAATAAAGAGTAGCTACGTTGGTTCCCGTACCTGGGATCGGAACTACACTATTATTTATAACCTCTACAGAAGACAAGGTGTCTGCCAAAGGAACGTTTACTTTGGTTTCATTATATTGGAAATCAATTACTTCACCGTGATCTAAGTGTCCGTATCTACCATCAGGTAGGAAGTAGAAGTTATTAGCTCCGTCACCTCGTAATACAACACTTTCACTAAACGATTGAAGTAGTTCAAAGTAATATTCGTTTGCTTCTTTATGCAATCTACCAAATACTGTTTCTTCGTCAACATCACCGATAATTGCTTGAATCCATCCGTAGATTTCATCACCGTTCTGTAAAACAGGACCCGGGTTAGTTGGATCTGTCGCATATTGATCTGCAACAGGTAACGGCAAGTTCTCAGATGTAATTGTATAATCATCTGTGAAGAACAATTGACCATATGGTTCAACAAGCGTTTGATAAATCGGTGTACGTTTCATTCTTAAACGAACTGGCGTATCACCCAAGTTTGCTGTTGACATCTTAGTAGGATAAACCTGTACACGATTACGTACAGCATTGCCTTCAATGGTTGACAAAATAACATCTTTTGTTTCTAATCCATATACAACGTTTGCACGATCTGGGATTAGATATTGGAAGTTGGTGCTTGTCGGTTGACGATTTAAGATTAGTTTGTTATTAGCTTCATCTGCCCAAACAACCTTAATACCTGTATCAGTCGCACTTGCTGTTCTTACTGTCGCACCCATGTAGTATGGTAAAGGTGCTGTGTTTGCACCATTAGCGTCAACTGCAGGAACATCAATTTCTGCGTTTGAAATAGTATCAGACCAACCCCACTTCTTACCATGTGCTGGAACTGTATCATCATTGTTATGAGAATATAGACGTACTGTACCTCTGTCACCACCATCGATGTAGTATGAAGCACCATACTTAACAATGTGGTGTGAACCGGATCCGTATCCGTAGCTTGCAGAAGATGCTTCGTCATCACCGAATGTTAACTCATCACCGCCACCCCATGTGTTGTAGGTAATAGGCAGTGTTGCGTTACCAAGCGATGCAATCTTCAACTGGTTCGATGCTCGTAAGTGATGTACTCTTACCCAACGTGCCTCACCATTTGAGATGGGAACATACGCTAGGAACAATGCACCAACCGCACCATACCACGAGAATTCAATCTTAAGCATGGTAACTTTTGTGAAGTCGAAAGCATATTCCGATGTTGCATCAACCCAGATACCATCATCGTCAAGCACTTCCATGCCTGGACGTACAATACCTGTTGGGCCTGTCGCTACGTCAGAGTAAACACGCTTAGAAGTTTGACCATCTAGTTTGTCATGGCTGAAACGTGAACGTGGTACACGATATTCATATACACCCCAGAATTCTGGTTTAACGTTATTCTTAATCCAGTTAATATATTCTGGAACAAAGTTGATGGTATCGTATTGGTCTCTAATCTGTACAATGTCTTGTGCGCTTGTAGGAACAAGAGTAGTATCGATATGACCTAAGTAAAGCGCTTCAGTATCATCTAACTGTACAGTCGATGAATATCTTAAAGGCCATTGCATACCGACTGGGAAAGGATCTTCCGATGCATCAGCAAATGTGACTGTTGAACTAACACCTGATGAAGATGTAATAGTTCCGTCTGCACGGTCAGCACTTCTGTAATATGCTGGGTCGTATGCTTCTTCCGTAATGAACGGAACAACTGTTTCAATGTAAACCCAACCATCTGTTGCAGAGTTCTGATCTGAAGAATTACGATATGAGCCGTCAATGATTACGCCACCGCCTGAGTTAAACGCTGTGTAAACAGCATTACCTTCTTTGTTAAGCAGTGAGAATTCATCACCTCGAGGTCCATATACACGATTAACTGTGTAGATTTCTCCAGACGTTTGTTCTGATGATGTTGTAGATAAACCTGCTGTAGGACCTCTAGTTGATGTCCATGTTTCTTCAGGAATGTTAGCACCGTCTTGTGTGTACAATCTAACTTTTTGACCGTAAGTAACATTGCCTTTCGTCAACTTAAAGATTGTTGGTTGACTATTATCGAAAGGTAAAGATGTGTATGTCTTGATCTTCTCAATGTCTTTTAAAAGGTTCGGGTCATTAACACCAGCATGTATCATTAACAATCCGTCACGGAAACATGTTAGGTTACCTGCGAATCCACGCTTACCTAACTCAACACCTGCTGTTGTTTCTGTTGAGAAGTTCTCAATAACGATTTGTGAAAGCGTACCCACTCTGTTAGAAGTGTTTGTACGATTACTGATGCCACCGATAAAGGTATCTTCGATGTCTTCTTGAACAAGGTCTCTTAAATGCTTGTGCTTATCAATCTCTGTAGGAAGACCTGCGTTAGGACCTGTTTCTTCAACCTGTGTAAAGATTGATTGCCCACCTGATTGATAATACATTGATGCGTTGTAAAGCGTTTCTGCGTTACCGCCACCAACAATATCATTCTTATAACCAAGTGCAACGTACTCAAGATCTCGAGAACACTTGTATTTGATGTTGTATAAGAACTCATTAGCTGCAAGAGCATCAACAGCAGTTAATACAAGTCCATCGACTGTATCACCCGAGTTATACGGGAATGCTACGGGGCTAAGTTGCTTACCAATTAATTGTGTGTTATATCCTTCTGGAAGCCAGTTTGAAACACCTCGGAATTCGTAATACTGTCCTGCAGAGGTCGAATGAATATTGCTAGCATCGTATTCAAACGTTGCTACAAAATATGACCAGTAATGCTTTCTTGTATCGAATAGTGTATCAATTACACCTTTTGAACCATAGGCAATACCTGAACCGCTGTCGGTAATAGCTCTGTATGCGATATCTGGGTTTGTACCATTGCTATTGATGTCTGTGAAGAACGCTAAAAGAATGTCGTACAAGGTGGCAATCTTCGTGTCTGCTGCGAGATAAGACGCCATGGTATTACCGACAATAGTTTTTGCTCTATTGTGTAAATCTAATTCACGTTGCGCTCGAGCAATACTTCCGCCATTTGTTGTACCGAACAAACCTGAGTAATAATTTTTTGTGTTAAGTCTTGTATGTGCATCACCACCCCATTCGAGGTCATAGCATATCATTTCGATAGCGAATAATACGTCACGGTGACACTTTTCTTTAAATCTAAATTGAGCGTACTCAGTTGATAAAGATTCTGCAAATGTGTTATTACCATTAATGTTGTAATAGTCAGCAAAATCTTGATTGTTAGCGACCATCCAATCAAATGCTTCTTCAGCGATTTGTGTAGATGCGTCTAATAAAATCTTTCTTTCACGCTCGAACAATGAACCTTTTAAGGCTCTACCTTCTTTACCGATAACACGATAGTCATCAGTTTGATTGAACGGGAGTGCGGTGTCTTGGTTGTTACCAGATGCTTTACGTAAGTTTTCAGATGTTAAACCAAACTGACTTGTTGGGAACTTAAGCAATGATTGCGTTCTACGTACAACTGAGAAGTTGTCACCCACACCTGACTGCATGTTTTCCCAATAGTAACCATCGAAGTTATCGAAGATACCATACTTACGGATTGCAGGGTTACGTGCAAAGTCAACAGTTGAAACAGTTGATTTAATACCAAACGTTGCCGCTGATACACGACCTGGTTGGTATCTAAAGAAACGCTTCGATGTTAAAACCGCTTTCTTGTTTCTAGGCGCTTCAACAAGCGCACCTGCTTCATTAGGAAGGTGTTTGATACCCCAGCCCACATTGTAATACTGTGGTGCAGATGACCATTCCGATGGGTTAACATCGTATGTGTTAACATCCGCAAAGATACCTAATGCAACTTCAGAACGAGGAATACCTAGTAGGGATAGGGAAACTTCTGATTGAACTTTGTTTTGCTCTTCAACAGGTACCGCTGTTTGGTCGGATGCAAGCACAACAGGAATTGATTTTGCTGCTGGCTGTTGTCCAGGTGCAACCGGAGTAGTTCGCCCTACGTTTACTACTCTACTGTTATTGTTAATATTGGTTAAACTAGACATATATTATTTAATCCTTCCGTTAGCGATTACGAAATCGTTTTGTACTTCGATCTGTCCTCCGGCTCCGCCTACCGCCGCATTACCAGCGTTAGCATTTTGCCATTTGATAACAACTCGTTTTGACACGTTATCGGCATCCAGGTCTATGATATTCTTTATTATTCCGTATGGTTGTGATGTGGCAGCACTAAACCCACTATGAGCAAATGTTCCCACAAGTTGTGGTCGTATTCTACGGTCTATTGCTAAGTATTTATATGAAGTCACAGTTATCGTGTAATCCGCATAAGTCAATCCGTCATCTGGATCTACGTATTGTGCTGTCCATGTTCCGGGGCTTTGCGCTGAGTTTGTAATGATTGAACTCACTACCCACTGATTGACAAATGCCGACCAACCTAAACCTACATGATTTGGGTTACCTAAAACAGTTTGAGCTACGTCTGTAGCGTCAGTATAATTAATCGTCTCTGTATCATCTTGTAAATTAGCAAGCGTGTACATTCCGCCTTGTACCTTCATTGCAGATACAGAAGCTGCTGGAATGTTAAACTGGAACCCACCTTCTTGCGGTGGATTGTCGGTTTCATCTCTTGAGTTCATTTGAACAGCATTTGGATGTGAACCTGTAATAGCAGGCAACCAAACGTCTTCAGAACCATCTTCTAATTTTTCAATCGCAAAGATCTTATATTGTACGCCTGGTGCTTCGATATCTGTTAAGTCGAACACATCGCCATTTTCTTGATATTTAAATCTATCAGAATCGAATGATGTTACAGGTTGTGTTTGAGTCGAACCTGTTAAGTCGATATTAATAGAATCGTATTCGGAATTGTATGCATCTGGGTTAGGCAAGAATTCGTCTGCAGGACCAACAAGAATGTTCGATGCAGATTTCAAGAACCTTGAACCATAAATTAGGATACCTGTTCCACAATTCGAAATTACGTTTCCGTCTACGATACCTTTGTTGGTAACCGATACGTCTAGGTAACTTGTAAAGTTTTGGAATCTGTTTGAAACGATTGATGTATTTTCACCACCGTCACAGATAACAGGATTGTAAACATGTCTATCTGATACACCTGAGTCAATACATTCTGATGCAAACACTTTAAAGTTTGAACCGTCAGATGCGTAAATACCACCACCAATTGGATTTTTCAATCTTACCTTATCGATAAGAATAGAGTCTGATTTAGTACCCCAATCGATTGCGTAATTGATGTTAGGAACTGTTGAGTCGTCTAATAGGAACTGGTTAATTGAATTGCCGTTAATGTCAAACCCAACCAATGAAATATTAGATGCTCCAGTATTATCCGCTGCCTTAATGATACGACCTGTTGGTGCATCTGTCGAATAACCCGACCAAGGTAATTTAGTAATTCCTGTGTTATATGCGAAACCACTAATACCGAAGTTACTAGGAATGTTTAAGTTACTAACAACATAATTCTTTGGATTCAATTGAACCGCTTTACGACCAGCAACTGAGTTGTTGTTAATCGCTGTTTGAATCTTTGACGTATCATCATGTGAAATCCATACACCGTCTGGTGCAGTCATAGGATCTTGTGTAGTAACATCGATGTACGTACTAGTTGCAGGATTTGCCGGGTCGCTATATTTAACGTCTGTAATGATTGTATCAATCCAACCTGGTTGCCCTGTAGAAGGTTCAATCAAAGGTTTGAAGTGAACTGTTTGAGTAGCGACATATGAATTATCGTTTAAGTCCTTACCTGAATAAGCAACAAGATCATCTGTGTAATAATCAATCCACTTTCCTACGGCAACTTCTTTTGGTCCCAATACAGCAACTAATTTTGAAATGCCTTCGGGTGCATCTTTTGTACCCACACGTCTATAGATCAATATACCACGACCTGGTTGAGGTGCTGACGGGAATGAAATACTAACAAAGTTTTCGATACCAAAAGCATTAAGAATTCTATTTGGGTCACCAGCAAGATAAGTCGTCACAAGGGCTTGATCTGTTACTGTGCCCGGAACACCAACATATTTTGTTAGCTCTGTTCCGCCTGATGTGATTTGACCTGTTGTGAAATCCCACTCAGCAATTTTGTATTTGAGTACGTTATATGGGTTAGGAGAGTTTTGAACTTCATCTCTAAATCCAACAACGGTAGGTGAACCTGTTACGTTAGGAGATGTTAATAACTCTCGACTCGTAGGATCTGCACCATAAACACGAATAACTTGACCTTTACGATAACCTGCAAACCTATCGGTTTGTTGTCTTGTATCGGTTGAACCTGGAATAGTTCCTTCGGCTCTAATACGAATAATGTTTGTTTCGCCGCCAGTAATTTGTGATTGTCTTACTTCACCTACTGTATCCATGTAACTGTCTTTTACGTTACCTTCATCAAACGTAGCAGCAAACGAGTTAAAGTAATCACCGAAATTTTCATTGAAGAAATTATCTACACGGTCATCAGTGTAGTACAGGTTTGTACTTTCAGTGATGTGTGCTGTTGAAATTTCAAGCGTACCTAACGTTACTGCGCCAATCTTTCTTTCATATACAAGGCGTGCTGTCCCATCTGGGTTCGCAGGAGTAATAACACCTGCTTGTAATTTCGTAAATCCGCTACTGTTGTCAAGGTCACTTAACTCAGTTGGGATTGTAGGCGTACCTGTTAGATTTGAATAGGTTGTGTAGTATGATGGAACATTTCCGCCAAGTGTTGTTGCGTTTAGCGTATTTGTACCGTTACCGGAATCGTAATTGTTTAATGCAGATACGATTAAACCCGCATTGTCAGTAAATGTATTACTATCAACAATGATACTTTTTAAGGAACCAAAGTCAATCGATACTGAAGCGCCTTCAGAAGCATCTGTAACGGCAAATATATCGCCACTTGCTAATGTGGTTACTCTGGGTGTTAATTCGCTAAACTTAATTGGCATGTGATCTTTTCCATCAATGTGTTAATTGTGCGTTACTTTTATTTATATTGATTTGACTCGAACCTGCTTCCACCAGTTACCCCATTTTGGGTCACCTGCAGGAATAACTCTTTTATATAATATGTAGTTCTGACGAGCAAGATGCAATCTCGAGACATCAATAGCTTCTGCGATAGCCGCCTTAACATTTTTCTTTGTACATTCTTTGTAGTAGTCGCCATATCCGCTTCTTACATAGAACGGTTGCTTACTACCAAAACCTTTTACTGGAGAATCTGGACCTAAGTGTTTTGTTGTCGTAAGGACTTCACCGCCTTCAGTTATTTCACCATATGTTTTTGCTTCAAATAGATCTTCTAAATCAAACGTATCTAATCTCCCACGAATGAAATCTAAGCATTCTTCTTGTGAGGTCAACTTTTCAACCCTAGGGGCTGTTTCATCTCTGTGTTGCCACTCTAGTCTCCATTGACCAGGAACATCTTCGATGGCATGTCGACCAGACACATATAATATAGATCTGTATTCGGTCATGTATTTTTCTAAACCTAGACGATATCCGGGTTCTAATGTTGGGTCAGATAATGCTTCTTCGATATATCCTTTGACAGGTGCATCGTATAAACTATATCCTCTATCAGCAAACCATTTTGTGCAATGAGCAATAGAATCCTCACAAGACATAACTCCTGTGTTCTTATGGATACCTGATGCCCAAAGAAACTCAAGCACGTCTTTTACTCTATGATTTGATGGTCCTGCTTCCCATTCGGGTGTTCCAAAATTACTATGTACTATCATGTCGCTTGATTGCTCCCATATACATTACCACCACCGCTATACGCTGTAGTCGTTCCACCACCTACAACAATCGCTTTACCTGCAGCGCCACCAGCTTTATCACCGGAGCCGCCATTTTTGCCGAATCCTCCGCCGCCACCTGTAAAGGAGCTACCCCCGGCAGAATTATAGTTTCCGCCTGAACCTGCACTGTTTGATCCGCCTGAACCGCCTGTGCCGTCAATAGGATCTAATCCACCGCCGCCACCAGCGCCTGCACCGTCATTTCCTTTACCTACTTGTCCTGCAAGATAGCCTCCGCCACCTCCGCCGGCACCACCGCCACGTCCATATTGGTTTGAGTATCCTCCACCATTTGAACCTCCACCTTTCCAAGTAGTTGCACCAGCACCGCCAGTATATGAACGACCGTCACCTGCTTGGTTACCGCCATTTCCTGCACCAGCACCGCCACCGCCGCCACCTGCGTGTTG
>Ga0233432_10002664_pt1 | contig 16462 bp, 14 predicted proteins | sample SI_122_August201_6_FD_179870 | JGI IMG/M metagenome (GOLD analysis project Ga0233432, IMG submission 179870) | Seawater microbial communities from Saanich Inlet, British Columbia, Canada - SI_122_August2016_10_MG | ecosystem: Environmental > Aquatic > Marine > Inlet | place: Canada: British...
AGAAAGAGAGATTAAACCTTTTTCTCCTAATTTTAATATTATATTTTTAGCTTTAGATTTTTTTTGAATATTGTTAACCAGATTTCTAATTGGTGTATCTTGTTCGAATAATGAATATCTGGCTTCTTTTTCTGTGGGAGTTAATAAATCAAAATTTTTGAAATCAGATATATTACCCCACCTGCTTGCAACTTGACTATCAGCTACTTTAAATACCTTATGTCCAACATTATCTAAAATTTTTGGTAAAGTTTGATTATTAAAAATACCATGTCTAAAATCAGAAAATACTAAAATCTGATTTTTTTCTTTTTTTAATAGCTCAATTAATTTATCTAAGGTTGAATTTGTTATTGGATTATTAATTAATTCATCAACTTTTAATAATTTGTGATTATTAACTAGGTAGCTATTTTTATTTGTTGTGGGTCTATCTTCCTCAGCATAATGATTAATTTTAATTTTATTTTTTTTTAAATTTTTTAATGCAAATTTGCCCTTTTTGTCATTTGAAAATAATGTGGTGAGTGTTACGTCATTTGCAAAATTTTTAAAGTGAGAAGCAACTATTGCAGCACCTCCCAAAAAATCCTCACTGATTTGTTTTACAATGCTAAGTGTTGGTGTTTTGTGTAAACCTCCAACTACTTCACAATAGTGGTTAGTGTCAATAATCGTGTCACCCAATATATGAATTTTTAATTTAGTTAAATCTTTTAAAATTTTTTTTAAGTCATTAAAGTTTATATTTTCTGTATCCATCAAAAGTTTTAATTTATCATACTTTAGATCTGGCTCCATTTGTCTTATGATCTTTGAAGATGAAAGAACATAATCCCCAGGTGAAAAAATCATTTTTCCTCCAAAACTTTCTACAATATTTTTTTCTTTTACAGTAAGTGGATTTTTAAGATCTGCATATTCTAAACCTTTAGCAAAAAAGTTAGGTTTAATTTTTTTAATTAAATTATCAGGATTTTTATTTTGATCAATTACTACAAAATCTACCAATTCTAAACTTGATAAATTAAAAGCTCTTAAATCTTGGGGAACCATTGGTCTGTATGTACCTTTCTTGATAAAAGCATCTTTTGTCAGAGATACAATTAAAATATCTGCTTTTTGTTTACAGTGTGCAAAATGTCTTATGTGCCCAGGGTGAACAATATCAAAAACACCATGGCAAAGAACTGTCTTTTTTTTTCTGAATTTTTTTAAAATTTTTTCTGAGTTATTGTAAGAAATAATTTTTTTAGATTTGTAATTTTTAAACATTTAAATTATTTTATTTATAATTTTAATAGTATTGATACTTTCTTCATTAATTTTTATATAATTTTTATTTTTTTTAATTATCTTACTAAATACAAATAATAATTCATTTTTCCAACTATTATCTACTTTGAAGAGCCACTCTTTTAATTTTGGTTCACCATCAGGATATTTTCTTATTCCCAATATCACTATTTGATTTTTCCATTTTGATAGAGAGTTGATCCTTATCAATCCTTTTGTACCAATTATTTCTAAATCAAAAATATTTTTCCACGTGCAAAATCCATGATGAATAAATGCTTGAATATTTTTAGACTCTAATAAGATAAATCCATTATCAATTTTAGTTCTATTAAGAAATTCATTCTTTTTGGAAATTGATTTTATTACTTTAAAATAATCAACATTTGTTAACCAAGTTAATAAATTAATTGAATGTGTGCCCATATCAAGAAGACTACCGACCTCATTGGTATTTGTCTTTGCAGCACCGTTAGCATACGAAATTTTAATATAATATATTTTTCCAATTAAATTTTTATTAAGAAAATTTTTAGCAGTAATTATGCCATCATCATATCTAAGATTATAGCCAACTTTTAATAGTTTTTTTGATTTATTAGCTCTTTTTATATATTTCTTTATTTTTTTTAAATTGTTGCTCAAAGGTTTTTCAACAAGAATATTAAATTTTTCACAGAACTCATTAACTATAATTTCAGATTGTTTTGTTGGTGTAGATATAATTATCAAATCCACATCTATTGATGAAACATCTTCCCAATTTTTAAAATAAGAAATTTTAGAACTTAAATTTTTGGGTTTAACTATGTCAACAATATAAACTATATTGATTTTAAATTTTTTAATTTCTTTTAGTGATAAAAATCTTTTTTTTCCAATATTTCCAAAACCAATAATACCTATTTTAACTGTTTTTTTTACCATATTTAACTTATTTTTTAGAATAATAATTAATCACATTTATATTATCTTTTATAGAACCTATTCCATTTGATGAAATATCTATTAAGAATTTATTTTTATTGTAAATAGAAAACTTCTTTTTTATTATTTTTAAGTCTTTGTCATTTGAGTAATTAAATAAAACAATATCTGATTTATTCAACCCAATATTCAATTTTTTAACTATTTTTAATTTAGCATTTAATTTTTTTGTAAAATATGAGTCATAAAAAATAGATGAAATATTTTTGCTATCTATTATTTTCTTAAATATTGTATTAACTAAAGAAAATGAACTGTTCTTATAAGATATTCCAATAATTAATAATTTAACTTTTTTTTTTTTAATTAATTTTTTTATAAAATTTTTTAAATCTAACTTTCTTTTTTCATTAAAATTTTCGAGATTTGAAAAAATTTTTCGTGATAAATAATTTTTGTTAAATTTTTTTATAAAAAAAACATCCCTTTCTAAATGTCCTCCAGATATTGCTGGTGAAGGTTGAACGTATGAGTATTTACCTATCCTTTTATCATTTTTTAAATTATCTAAAATATTAGGAAAAATAATACCTTTTTGTTTTGAAAAATCATCTAAGATGTTTGATAAATTTACTGAAAAATAAAGATAAAGATTTATAGAAATCTTAATTAATTCAGCTTCTTTGTAGGATTTGATGTATTTTTTGCATGAAAATTTTTTGAATAATCTAGATATTAATTCGTTATCTTTTTTTTCACCCCCAAAAATAAGCTGTTCTGGTTTTAAAAATCTATTTATAGCATTTCCCATTTTTAATGTATCAACCATATAAATTAATTTTATTTGGTCATATTTTTTAAATATTTTTTCTTAATATAATCTGTAAAACCAGGATAGACTTGAGATGTAAAAAAAATTGTAGTTTTTCTATCAAATTTTAGTTTCAGAATTTTTTTTAAGTTATTTTCTATATATTTAACATTAGGATGTCCATTGTCATTTAATGGAGTGTCATAAGTGAAAAAAATAATATTATAATTTTTAATATCATCAAAATTTTTGCAGAATGTAATTTTTTTTTTATTAAATCGAATATTAGTTAATTTTTTTTCTTCATTTGTAAACTTACTTTTTTTAAAATTTAGCAAAGTTGCTTTATCAAAATCAAACACTCCACAAGGACCTATCTTTTTTATCCAAGATATTGAATAAATTTGACCTATATGTGAAAGTCCAACAAACAAAGGGTAATTAGTTTGATTTATTTTCATTTTATTTTAATAATATTAATACTTAATTTACAATCATAGTAAAGTTATGTATATAAAACTAATTTTAACCAATCAGATTTCATGGTCCAAATATCTAAATTCGAAAATTATTTATATCAAAATAATTGGTCTAACATCCCATCAGAAGTAATATTTGAAATAGATAAATATTTAAAAAAAAATTTTAAAAATGAAACTTTAACTAAAATTGATGATATTTTGGTTGCTAAATTAATACACTTGAATGCAACAGATCCTTTTATTAAGCAAGAAAAAATTTCTAAAATTTTATCTTTAAGTAAAGATGATTTAATTTTTTATAATTCAATATTAAGAAAAACCCCAGAATTTCAAAAAATTATTGGTGAATTTGGTGTTGCTGCTAAATTTCTTCAAAATACAATTTTACCAGTTATACAATCTGGTTCTTTTGACTCCTACAGTAATAAAAAAAATTTTTTTCCATTTAAGGTTGGACTTTTTCCTGGTCTCTCATGTATGTTTAAATGTACTTTTTGTGGAAGAAATTATGATGCCGTTTATGACCGAAGCAAACTAGATGATGGTATGCAAATGTACAAAAGGTTAATCAAAGAAGCCCCCAAAAATGATGATCATCGATTTTATATTGCAGGAGGTTTAGAGCCTTTAACAAATCCCAGAATAGGAGAATTGATTTCTGATTTAGCTAAAGATGGATTTAAAAGTTCAATGTATACCAATGCGTACATGCTCACAGAAAAATTTTTGAACAAAAATAAAGAATTATTTAATTTAGATTATTTAAGAATTTCAATTTATGGAACAGATAAAGAGGATTATATTCAAACTACAAAACATTTAAAAGGTTTTGATCAAGTTTTCTCAAATATACCAGAATATATTAAATTAAAAAATAAGATTGGTTCTAAAACAAAATTTGGAATGAATTATATAATTCTAAAAAAGTATAAAGAAAAATTTCAAGAACTAATAAGCAAAATGATTGAAATAAATAAGGAAGTTGGTTTAGATAAAAATAACTTTGATTTTCTAACCTTGAGAGAAGATTTTAGTATTCATTCAGATAAATATAACGATGAGGATAAGGTACAATTATCAAAAATTTTGAAATCAGTAGATGAATTAACAAAAACAAATAAATATCTTAAAAACTTATATATAGATTATGGATTTGCATTAGATGGATTAAAAAAAGGTTTTGTTAAAAATAGTTTAGCGGATAGCTTTGTTTCTGAAAAAGAATTTTTTAATAATTTAGGAGTTCCACATTCAAGTGTTGTTGTGGATTTGTATGGAGATGTCTATATGTTTAGAGAAGCAGGGTTTTTAGACAGGCCTGGTGCGAAAAGATATATTATCGGCAATTTGATTAAAGATGGGTCTATGGAGAATATAATTGAAAATTTTAATAAAGATAAATTTAAAGTTGAGGCAAAAAAAGAAGATATTGAATATTTAGATGCATGGGATCATGTTGTAATTAAATTAGCAAATCAACATGACTCTGATAATAAATTTGGAATTCCATTTAGTTTAGGACCAATTAAAGATAAAATTAAAAAGGATGAAACTTCATCACATAAGATTCATTATTCAGAGTAAATTTAAGTGAAAACTAAACTGCCTATATTAATGATGGTTTTTAACCGCCCTGACCTGACAAAGAGGACTTTTGAAAGGATAAAAAAATATAAGCCAGATAGATTGTACATAGGCTGTGATGGCCCAAGGCAAGGTAACGCACAGGATATCAAATTAAATAAGGAAGTAAAAGATATCTTCAAACAAATAAATTGGAAATGTAAAGTTTCTAAGTCATATTCAAAGAGTAACCTCGGAATAGTTAAAAGAACTGTAAAATCATTTAAATGGTTTTTTAGCAAAGAAGAAAAAGGAATTATTTTTGAAGATGATTGTTTGGCTCATCCTAATTTTTTTAAGTATTGTGAAATATTGTTAGAAAAATATAAAAATGAAAAAAAAATATTAATGATTAATGGAAATAATTTTCAAGATGGAAAAATTAGAGGAAAAGACAGCTATTATTTTTCAAAGTACTTTTCTACTTATGGTTGGGCTGGATGGAGAAGAACTATGAAAAATTATGATGAAAATATGCAAACTTGGTTAAAATGGAAAAAGTCAAAAGAATGGAAAAAAATTAAACAAAAAATGTTTAAAAAAGAGTCTAAATATTGGACTGATATTTTTAATAAAACTTATAGTAAAAAAATAAAAACTTGGGACTATCAATTTATGCTTTCTATGTGGAAAAATAAACAGGTAGTTATAACTCCTAATAAAAATTTGACATCACATATAGGCCTTGGGGTGAATGCGACGAACTCAAGGGCAAAAAAACCTGGAGTTCCTTTAGAAAAGATTTTTTTCCCACTAAAACATCCTGAATATATCAGTGTAAATCAAAAAGCAGACAGATATTCTTTTATTTTTATGCCTTATCAAGGTTTATTTCTATATTTTCCTTTTAACCTTATTTCATTTTTATATATAAAATTTAAGAAATTAATTGGAACATACTAATTGAAAAAAAAAATTGCAATAATTGGAGCAGGTTGGTTTGGTTGTCATATCGCAAATGAAATAATTAAATTTGGTGGATTTGATTTAAAGATATTTGAGAGACAGAAGGAGATATTTCTTGGTGCATCATCCAATAATCAAAATAGGCTTCATTTAGGATTTCACTATCCAAGATCAAAAATAACAAGAGTGCAGTCTAAAATTGGTTTTAAAAAATTTTTAAAAATCTATCCTTTTTTGTGTGAAAAAATTAACCCAAATATTTATTCTGTAGCCAATAATTCTGAAACACAAATAGATTTTGGAACATTTATTCAAGTTATGAAATCTGAGGGGTTGAGTTTTAAGAAAATAGATATTGAAAAAAAATATAAAATATTGGGTATGTCAGGGTCTATTCTGACAGATGAAATGCTGATAAACCCTTTTAAATCAAAAAAATTTTTTGAAAAAAAATTATCAAAATTTTTATATTTAAACCAAAATATTAGTAAAATAAAAAAAATAGATAATAAATATAAAATAAATAATGAATTATTTGACTACGTAATCAACTCCACATATTATCAGAGCTTTATAGAAGTAGGTAAAAAAATATTTTATGAGGTTACTGCGTCTATTATTTATAAAAATATTAAAAAATTTCCAGCCTTAACTGTAATGGATGGACCTTTTTTTACAATATATCCTTATAAAAAAAATTATTATAACGTTTATTCTGTTACCCATTCTCGATTTTCGCTAAGCAAAAATATTAATAAATGTGAAGTTGCACTTTCTAAGGTAAGGAAAAATAAAAAAATTTTAGAAAGTAAAAGAAATTTAATTGAAAAAAAAATTCTCAATTATTATCCAAATTTTAAAAAAGAATTTAAATTTCAGAAGTACCTAACGTGTATAAGGACTATTAATAATTCTAAATATGCAGATAGATCATTTAAAATTTATTTTAATGAAGGATTAATAAATATTTACTCAGGGAAAATAGATCACATTACATCAGCAAGTGAGGAAATTATTAAGTATTTAAAAAAAAATAATTAAAAAACACCACCATTTATATCAATTATAGATCCATTCGCATGACGCCAGTGAGGTTTAATTAAATCAGCCAAAATATTTGCTAAATCTTCAGAACTAACAAATTCTTTATTAGGATTTTCTAGTAATAATTTTTTTAATCTATTTTCTTTAAAACTATTAAACATTTTAGTATCTTTAATTAATCCAGGACAAATTCCTATGCATTTAATTTTTGGTGCTTCCCATTTAGATATAGATTTAACAAGTGCTATCATAGCTGCTTTTGAAGAGGCGTAAACTGGGTCATAGCTGCCTTTTCTTCCTGAAATTGAGGATAAAAAAATCAATAAACAATTTCTTTTTTGTTTATCTAAAATTTTTTTTAATAACACTACTTGTGATGTAAAATTCGTATTGAAATTTGTATATATTTCATCATCATTAAATTGACTTAGTTTCTTTCCCATTAACACACCAGATAAAAAGAATATTATATTCATATTTTTTGTTGATTTGATAAGAATATTTTGGTCGCTTATATCATTTATATCTAGTTTATATTGTTTAACGTAATTGTTTTTTAATTTTTTACTAAAATAAGTTGAATGAACATCGTATTTTTTTTTATCTAATACATTTATTAAACTTTTTCCAACCTTTGAAGAACCACCAATAAGAAGTATTTTTTTTTTCATTTAAATTTTTTTTTATAGTTTTATAGTATACTTATTATAATATTTTATTAATAAAAAATCTAAGATTTATTCATAGTTTAATGTATAAAATAATCATCTTAAGTTTTAAGGAAAGCAAAAGGTTGCTTAAAATAAAAAAAAGATTGAAATATCTAAATCTTAATTTCAAGGTAATTTACGGAGTAAACGCAAAAACAAATACTGGACAAAAAATATTAAAAAAAAATTATAACAAAAAAAGGTCTGAGTTTTTTCTTGGAAGGCCATTACCATATGTGGAAATGTCTGCTCCGTATCTGCACCTAAAAGCTTATAAATATATCGTAAAAAATAAAATAAATAATTGTATTATATTAGAGGATGATGTTTATCCTTCAAAAAAATTAGTTTTTTTTAAAAATAATATAAAAATAAAAAAAAATAATTATATAATTGGGTTAATGTCATACGATGGGTTTATTTTAAAAAAACCAGATATTAAATTAAAAAAATTTAATATACACACTGCAAAAACTCATCTTCATCATGTAACAGCTTATGCTTGTGATTTATTATTTTGCAAAACAATGCTTAACAAAACAAAAGGTAAAATATGTGGTGTATCAGACTGGCCTATAAACTTAATAAAAAACAATATATATTCTTCTGTAGCTTTACCTTATCCGGTTACTATTGATGAAACAAATGAGTCTTTATTGGCTAATGATCGAAAACTAAGTCTTCCAAGCTATACAATTAAGAAATTTATACCTAAAAACCTATTTTCACTTCTATCTTTTTTTTATTATTTATTTCACATACCTTATTTTACAGGAAGATACAAAAGTCTAAAATTTTTTAGAGAATATTTTTTTGAAAAAAAAATATGTTTATTAATAAATTATTTTTTTGATATATATATAAATACAAGAAATATTTATTATAATAAAAATTTTTATTCTAAAGATTTGAATTCTGTCATTAAAAAAAATATTAAAAAAAAATTAGATTAGTTAAATTATTTAAATATATCGTAAGATATTTTTATTATTTTTAAATTATCCAAACAAATATAAAGGTCATTTTTATGTGTAACAATTTTTCTAATTCTATAACCTACATAGACTCTCTCGGCACTTTTTATATCAATAACACCATTTAATTTTTCAAATTTCATGATGTAAAAACTGCTATCTTTTAATGATGAAATTACAAAACAGTTTTTGTATTGTTCATATTCTGTTGATTTAAATGGACAGGATGAAATATTAGAAATAGCAATACTTGGTGTAAAATAAAAAATTGGCTTTCTGAAAGATAAATCGTTTTCATTATAATATTTTTCTAATTCTTTACCATTATTAACTTCTAATTTATTATTACTATAAGGTATGTCACTATGATATGGTAAGCCATATGAGAAATTAGGCCAGCCAAAATTTATCATACTTTTATTAAATTCATTTTCATTAATATAATTAATTTCATCTCCACCTTGAGGCCCATGTTCAATTTCTAAAAGTGTTTCTTCAATAAATAATAAACCTTGTGAATTTCTACTACCTTTAGCAATTGTATTTATTTTTTTAAATTTTTGCTTATCGTCTAAAACAATTTCTAATATTTTTCCTAGGTTTGACTTATCGCTTTGAGCAAGCTCATTAATTTCGTACTCATTTGGTACAGCACTAGTTCCTACACTTAAATAAATTTTATTATTATATAATTCTATACCTCCACCCAATGTAGACATAGTTCCATCCTGGTTTGGTAGATTCTCTATATTAATTTTATCTATTTCTTTTAATTCAAAATTTTTTGAAATTTCAAATGATAATAAACTTATTTTATAAATTTTATTCTCTTTTGTTGATGAGTAAATAATTAAATTTTTATTATTAATCCATTTTGCTGCTCTAATTCCTCCATAGGCATAGTCTGTATAAAAATTTTTAATTTTTTTAGATAATTCTATAAATTTTATTAATCTAAAATTTTTATCCAAAATGAAGAGATAACCATTGCTAGTAATAATGTTTATCTTATTGTCAAAGTTTTTTAATGAAATAATATATCCAAGATCGATATCTCTATTTATTTCTAACAATATACTTTCTAAATCAAATATTTTGTGCTTTTCATTAAAATGATTTGTTGAAAAACTTTCTGGAAGATTAGACTCGAAACTTTCATTCTTTATTTTTATATCTAAATTTTTATTTGTTAATTTTTGTTGAAAATAAATATATAAATCAGCATTCCATATGCCATTATTTACTAAAAAAGATTTTATTCCCTCTCTGTTTCTATCTATTAATATAAAAACTAATATATGTGAAACTGCTAGTATTATAATTATTAATCCAATTTTTTTCATAAGGTTGATATATATAAATTTATATATATGTATATTTAGATAAATTAAATTTATAATTATGCGACAATTAAAAGTTTCTCAAATTTGGAGTGTAGACGATTGTAAATATTTTCTAATACCCCAGATTATCGAAAATATCTTTAAATTGAAGTTAATTTGGACGAAACCTAAAGACTGTGACATATTGATAGTAGGAACATATAAAAAATTTGGAAAAATAAAGAAAAAACTATCAATTAAATATAATTTTTTAAATAATGAATTCATTCAAAATATAGAAAAAAAAATATTTTTTAGAAAAAACAAACCAATTACACTTTTTTATAGTAGAGAGAATGAAAGAAGTAATCTTGAGGAAACAGATTTTTCTGTTGGTACAGATTTTAATTATGATGAAGATAAAAATTATTTAAGGATCCCTGTATGGAAAGACTACTGTGACTGGTCAGAATTTGGATTATCACAACCAACAAATGGTAAATTAAATTCAAAAAGATTTGGTGAGTTTTACTCAATTAATCGATTGCAAAAACCTTCTGAACAAAGTTTTTTAACTAAACCAAAAAAATTATGCTGTTTTTTTTCATACATAAATAGACCAAGGGATCAATTTTTAAAATTAATTGAATCTAAATTTCTAATCGATTGTTACGGACCTGCTTTTGATAATAAGATAAAGGATCATAATAATAGTAATTTTATAAAATTGAATATAATGAAAAATTACTTTTCAAATTTTTGTCCAGAGAATGAAATTTATCCTGGATGGTATACTGAAAAAGTTCCAGATGCTTATTTGGCTTCTACATTACCAATAACTTGGGCTGATCAAAATATTAGTTATGATTTTAATAAGCATGCATTTATTAATTTAAATGATTACAAAATTTCAGAATTAAATAATTTATTTGATGAGTTGAAGAGTGATGAATTTTTAAAAAAATTTCAAAATGAACCGCTTATTACAACAAAACTAAATCTTGATGAAGAAATTGTATTTACTAAAAAAATTTTAAATAAATTAAATGTCATATCTTAATAACTTGTACTCAATATTAAAACAATTAGATCTCAAAAGATTTATTTTAATAATTATATTTATGATTGGGGCAACAATATTAGAATTTGTAGGTATTAGTTTAATTGTTCCTTTTATAGCAATTTTAACCGAACAAAATACCAGTTTTTTAAATTATTTACCTGATAGGTTTTTAGAAATATTTTTTAGCCTATCTAAAGAGAAAATTTTTATTTATGGAATTTGTATATTTTTTTTAATTTATTTAATTAAATCGATTTATTTAATATTTTTTAATCTTAAATTAAATCAGTTTGTTTTTAGATCAGAGGCTAAACTTTGTGGGATGATGTTTCAAAAGTATTTAAATTTACCATATACTTTTCATGTTCGAGAAAAATCTTCTAAACTTATTAGAAATTTAACTGAAGAAATACATCTTTTTGCTGAAGGAATATTGCTTCAAGGACTAATTGTTTTAGCAGAGTTGATTATCACAATTTTTTTGATTTCTTTTTTACTTTATATAAATCCATTTAATACTCTTTTGATAATAGCGATGATACTTATTGTTATTTTAATATTTGTTTTAACCATGAAAAAAAAATTGAATTTTTGGGGAAATCAAAGACAAAAATTTGGACAGTTAATTATACAACAAATTAGTGAAAGTTTTGGAAGCATTAAAGAAATAATATTATATAAAAAAGAAAATTTTTTTTCAAAAAACCTTAACACTTATGTTTATAGTAAATCCAAAAGTAGCATATTTCAGAATTTTTTTGTAAGTCTTCCAAGATTGACATTTGAATTTTTTGCAATTGCATCAATCTTGATGATAAGTTTTTTTATGATTAAGTTTGACTATAGCTTAGATGAAATATTATCTTTTGTTGTTATTTTTGGTGTTATTTGTTTTAGATTACTTCCAGCATCAAATAGAATTTTAAATTATGTTCAAGTTTCAATTTATCATAAATCTGCGATAAAAGTTATATATGATCAACTTGATATTGCAGATGATATAAAAAAAGATTTAACAAAAAATGTAAATTTTTCTAAGGATTTAACTTTCAAAAACAAAATATCAATTCAAAATATTTCTTTTAATTATGATATATCTAACACTGATGTTTTAAATAATTTAAATTTTGAAATAAATAAAAATGAGTCAGTAGGTATAATTGGCTCAAGTGGCTCAGGAAAATCAACATTAGTTACTTTATTGATGGGCATGCTTAGACCAAAAAAAGGTGATATCAAATGTGATGAAGTAAGTATATATGAAAATATTTTTAATTGGCAAAATAAAATAAGTTATGTTCCACAAGATGTTTTTCTTATAAACGATACAATTAAAAAAAATATTGCTTTTGGTGAGAATGAAGATGATATTGATAATGAAAAAATTGAAGAAGTTATAGGTATGGTTTTTCTAGAGAATTTTATTAAAAATCTACCTAATGGTTTAGAAACTATCGTGGGAGAGAGAGGTGCAAACATCTCTGGAGGACAAAAACAAAGAATTGGAATAGCTAGAGCACTTTATAGAAATCCAGAAATTCTTATTATGGATGAGTCCACTAATAGTCTTGATAAATTAACTGAAAATGAACTGCTAGATGATTTATTTAAATCAAAAAAAGAATATACATTGATATTGATTTCTCACAATAAATCTGTATTTAAAAATTTCGATAGAGTACTAAATATAAAAGAAATTAATACTTAAATATATATGAAAAAAAAAATATTTATAACTGGTGGTGGAGGATATTGTGGAACAAGATTAGTGCCACAACTGTTAAATAACGGTCATGAAGTTGTGGTATACGACAAATTTTATTTTGGAAATTTTTTACCAAAAAAAAATAAACACCTTAAAATAGTTAATGGTGATATTCGAGATACTAAAAAAATATCTAAACATTGTAAGGGAAGTGAAATATTTATTCATTTAGCTTGTATTTCAAATGATGCATCTTTTGAATTAAATAATAATTTGTCAAAATCAATTAACATGGATTCATTTGAACCAATGGTAAAGGCAGCAAAAAAAGCAAATATAAAAAGATTTATTTATGCATCCTCAAGTTCAGTTTATGGAATTTCTAAAAAAAAGAATGTCACAGAAAATCACATACTGAAACCACTTACACTTTACAACAAATATAAAGGAATGTGTGAGCCAATACTTAAAAAATACACAGATGAAAACTTTACTGGAGTAACTTTTAGACCAGCAACAGTATGCGGGTATTCTCCAAGACAAAGATTTGATGTAAGTGTTAATATTTTAACAAACCATGCAGTAAATAATGGAAAAATAATAGTTTTTGGTGGCAATCAATTAAGACCTAACTTGCACATACAAGATTATTGTGATGTTGTAAAACTTCTTATGAGGGCCTCACCGAAAAAAATTCAAAACCAAATATTTAATGTTGGTCATCAAAATTTATCAATTATGCAAATAGCAACAAAAGTAAAAAAAATTGTCCAAAAAAAATTTGGTTATAAGTCTATAAAGATAGAGGTAAAAAAATCACACGACAATAGATCTTATCATATTGACTCCTCAAAAATTTATAGACATTTAAAATTTAAACCAAAAAAAAATATTGAAGATGCAATCAACGAATTGTGCTCAGCTTTAAAGCAAAAAAAATATAAGAACCCTCTATCAAACAATATTTACTTTAATGTTCGTACACTTTTAAATAAAAAGGTATATTAATATTGAATGAAATTAGGCCTTAAGAATTTATTAAGAAAAAATATTTTTTTTCATAATATTTTTTTTGAAATTAAAATTTTTATTTTAAAAATCAAATATTTATTCACAAAAAATAAAAATTATAAGTTCAGAATATTACTGCTTCAGTCTAGGTATAATCAAGCATATAAATTTTTTAAAACCAACATCTTAAAAAATAATAATTATTCATTTTTAGCATTCTGTAACTATTTATCTCTTTGTCTTAGATTAAAAATATTTAAAGATGAGAAGAAATTAAATAAAATTATTTTTGATTGTGATAGGTGGAGTCCAGTAATTTATGTTTTTTTAATAAAAAACTCTAAAAATAAACTATGTAAGGAATGGTTAGAAAAAATATTCAAGAATAATCAAATTTTTGTTTCAATTCTTTATGAACCTGAAAAGTTCATAACAAATGAGAAATATTTTTTGAAAGAAGCACTTAAGAGCAAAACTACATTACCTGAGATTAGAGTTTATTTAAAAGAAATTATTTCACAAATGTATTTCAATGATATGCAATTTAATAAACTTAATTATTTTTATACCCTTGACCATATGATTAATGATTATTTATTAAACAAACATTCCAAAAAAAATAAAAGATTGGCCATACTTAATTTAGATCCATGGACTCAATCAATAGGTCATTTTTATTATCTTGACTCATTTATTAAAGGAGTTTTATTAGGTATACTCGATTATGATTATATAATTTTTTCCAAAGAACCAAAGTCAGTTATTTCAAATAAATATTTGTTTAAATTATATAAAAGTTTTATAGATAAAAAATTTATTATTCCAAAAAATAGAAATTATATTGTTTCAGAACCTAATATGGAGGCCTGGAGGCATAAAAATAAAAACATTGTTATGGCTCATGAGATATCAAAATACATTCAAAAAATCTGGTATAAAAAAAATAACAAACCGATAGCTGAAATACCAAAAAAAGATATTAAAGTTGGAGATAAACTAATTAAAGATGTTTTAGGTGATAGAAAATGGTTTTGTACTCTTCATGTAAGAGAGCCTGGATTTAGGTTAAATGATCATCTGTGGTTAGATGCAGGGCGTAACGCAAATATTAAAAATTATGAAAAAGCAATTAAATATATTTATTGGAGAGGTGGATATACAATAAGGTTAGGGCAAAAAAAAAACAAAAAGGTAAAATCTCAAGGACTTTTCGATTATGGAAGTTCTTCACAAAAGTCTGATTTCTTAGATATTTTTTTGATTTATAGAGGAAAATTTAATATAGGCACTTCTAGTGGACTTTCTTTCATACCAATAATTTTAGGTAAGTACAAAAATATATTTACTAATTTGAATCTTTTATTTTTTATATCTATTCCAGGTTCAATTGGAATTCCAAAATTGGTTTATTCGATTAATAAAAAAAAATTAGTAAAAATGGATATCCATGAAAAATTTAATCCACCTTTTCTTTTTTATGGAAATGAAAGTTTTAAAAATGTTGGATATAAACTTATTGAAAATTCCTCAGAAGATATTTTTTTGTTAATTAAAGAATTTTTAAATAACTTTAATAAAAAAAATTGGCATAATTTCTTAAGAAACAGAAAAACATTTCCACTAAATTCAAATAATAATATCTATACAAATAATTTTATACCATTACCTAAATTTTTTATTAAAAAATACAGAAAATTACTTTAAATAATATACAAAGTTAAAAATTCTTGGTAAAGAAACATATGTTATTTAATTTTTCTAAAAGTTTTCTTTTTGAATCAAAATATATTTGTGAAAATTTAAACTATAGTCATATAGAAAATGTAGCAAAAATAATTAATGGAATACAAAAAAAAAGAGGTAGAATATTTTTTTTAGGAGTTGGTGGTAGTGCAGGTAATTGCTCTCATGCAGTAAATGATTTTAGAAAATTGGCTAATATTGAGTGTTATACTCCAACAGATAATTCTTCTGAATTGACAGCAAGAATTAATGATGAAGGTTGGGATAGTAGCTTTTCTAATTGGCTAAAGGTCTCTAATTTAAATTCTAAAGACTGCCTATTTTTTTTTTCTGTTGGAGGTGGTAATTTAAAAAAAAAAGTAAGTGTTAACTTAATTGAAGCTGCAAAGTTGGGAAAAACAAAGAAAACAAAAATTATTTCCATAGTGGGTAAAAATGATGGCTACCTTGCTAAAAACTCAACACAATCCATAGTAATACCTCAGGTGAATAAAAAAAATGTAACTCCGCATTCAGAAGCATTTCAAGCTGTAATATGGCACTTACTTGTTAGTCACCCTAAAGTAAAAAAAAACAAAACTAAGTGGTAAAAAAAAAAACTAAGGCTTTTTTTTTAGATAGAGATGGGGTGATTAATCGTACAATTATACTGAAAGGAAAACCTGTTGCTCCAAGGAAGTTTAAAGATTTTAAAATATTAAAAGATGTTGATAAATCTCTAATTTTTTTAAAAAAAAAAGGATTTAAAAATATAATAATAACCAATCAGCCTGATATAAAAAAAGGATTGACTGAAACTCATTTATTAAAAAAAATTAATAGTAAAATAAAATCGAAACTTAAAA
>Ga0233432_10002665_pt1 | contig 16458 bp, 15 predicted proteins | sample SI_122_August201_6_FD_179870 | JGI IMG/M metagenome (GOLD analysis project Ga0233432, IMG submission 179870) | Seawater microbial communities from Saanich Inlet, British Columbia, Canada - SI_122_August2016_10_MG | ecosystem: Environmental > Aquatic > Marine > Inlet | place: Canada: British...
AGCTGCGATTTGGACATCGCGCCGAGTTTCTGTGCCTGAAGGGCGCCGTCTTTGAAAAGAATCAAAGTAGGTATACTGCGGACGCCAAACTTTGCGCCGGTGATTGGATTCTCATCAACATTTAACTTAACGATGTCGAGTTTATCCGCGTATTCATCCGCTGCTTCGTCCAGCAACGGTGCGATCATCTTGCATGGCCCACACCATTCGGCCCAAAAATCAACCAGTACAGGTTTTGTATTATTAACTACGTCGGTATCGAAACTACCGTCCGTGGTGTGCACAATCTTGTCGCTCACCGGCTATATCCTCCAAATGAAAGGTTTTGATAAAAGTGATTTTTGCTCGCAGTCAGCCCCTCTGACGAACGAACATTGATAAAACGGATGACGCTACCTTAACTATCAGGCAAGATGTCGCAGCTTTGTTGCCGACTATTTCCGGCTTCTTTCTGGATCGTGAGGAAAGCGAAACTGGCGAGTACGACGGTTGTCGCGTCGAATAAATACCAATTTGACCGCTTCGCAGGACAATTTGCAAGCTTTTAACGCATATTTTATGGTTCTAATTTTATGTCTGAAAATCATCTGACCGACCTCAGATTCGACTCCTTGCAGTTGCACGAGAGCCTACAGGCCGGTATCCGTGATGCTGGCTTTGAATTCTGTACGCCAATTCAGGCCAATACGCTGCCAATTGCGCTCAAACCCCTTGATGTTGCAGGTCAGGCTCAAACGGGCACCGGTAAGACCGCTGCTTTCCTAGTTGCGGCCTACCAACGCTTACTGAAAGATCAAGAGGATGCGCCGGAAAGGCAAAAGCAACCGCGGGTATTTGCGTTGGCCCCGACCCGGGAGCTGGCGATCCAAATCGCCAAGGATGCCGAGCTTCTGGGCAAACACACCGGTTTAACCATCGGCCTTGCGTACGGTGGCACGGATTATGAAAAACAACGCAAGACGCTCACGGATGGTGTTGATCTGATTATCGGCACACCGGGACGCATTATCGATTACTACAAACAGGGTGTATTCAAGCTCGATCAGATCCAGGTTGCAATTCTGGACGAAGCTGATCGCATGTTCGATCTTGGCTTCATTAAAGATATTCGCTACCTGCTGAGGCGCCTTCCAAGTCCGGAAAAGCGACTTAATATGTTGTTTTCAGCAACATTATCTCAACGTGTTTTGGAGCTCGCCTATGAGCACATGAACGAGCCGGAACTTATTCGTATCGAGCCTGAAAGGATTACTGCCGATAAGGTTCGACAAGCCATATTTTATCCCTCCAACAAAGATAAGATGCAACTTCTGGTTGGTCTGGTTCGCGAAATCGGCGACGTCCGCACGATGATATTCGTCAACATGAAGCGCGAAGCCGAGAAGGTCCAAGATTACCTTGAGGCTAACGGCATTAACGCGGCAGCGATCTCCGGTGACGTGCCACAGAAGAAGCGCGAACGTTTACTGTCAGATTTTCAGGAAGGAAAACTGCGTGTTCTTATCGGTACAGATGTTGCATCACGCGGACTACACATTCCCGACGTCGAATATGTTATTAACTATGATTTGCCGAATGATGCGGAAGACTACGTCCATAGAATTGGCCGAACGGCTCGAGCCGGCGCCTCTGGACATGCCCTGAGTCTCGCCTGTGAAACCTATGCGATGTCCTTACCAGACATCGAGAAGTACATTGGTAATAAGATTCCGTTTGCGAATTATGAACCAACCGACCTGCCAGAACTTATCCGACCGAAGGCGCGACCGCGAAAACCACAACAGCGTCGTAGTGGTGGTGCCCAATCAGGTAGTGGACGTTCGCACGGCCAACGACGCTAGTTACAGTATTTCGGCTACCCGTTTGACTCCTTCGAATTCGGAGGAGTTTTTCTCCACAACTCTCGTATCGGGCTGTGTGACTTTCAGTAGCATTCCGATGCCATATTTTGCTGCACTGCGCAGAACATACGAGCTGTCATCAACGAAAAGTGTTGTCTTCAAATTGAAGCCGACGTCATCCTGTAACGCACCCCAGAAATGCTGACTCTCCTTTGCGTGCCCGTAGTCATGTGAGCTGTGCATTCCGTCGAAGTAATCACCGAGACCTGTGACTGCATCTTTCAAGTTCAAGGTTTCGCGATGCGAATTTGTCACGAGCAGAACGCGAGCTTTATGATTGAAGGCGCGCTGTAAGAACCCAAGTGCACCCGGCAGGTAACCGATCCGATGACTTATATCATGATGCAATTGAATAACGTCGAACCCTAGATATTCCGACCAGTGATCAAGGCAATACCAGCGCAAATTACCTTGGGCGAGAGCGAACTTGTCTGCCAGAATTTGCCGCGCGTCCTCATGTGGGATGTCGTTCTCGAGCGCGTAGTGGCGAGGAATATGCTCGAGCCACATGTAATTATCATAGGCGAGATCGAGTATCGTCCCATCCATGTCCAGCATCAAGGTCTCGACTTTTTCCAAGGCTGATTTTGGGTCCTTTTTCATTGTTATACTGCGCGCCTCGAATGTCTACAGGAACCGGAATGAAGTCTCTAATTGATCCCATTGTCGCTTTAGCCGAAGCCGCTGGTAAAGCGATCCTCGAAGTCTACTCGTCCGATTTCGAGGTGCAAAGCAAAGAAGACAGTTCGCCGTTGACGCAAGCCGACCTTGCGGCACACTTTTGTATCGTCGCCGGGCTCGAAGAGCTAACACCTGGTATGCCAATTATTTCCGAAGAAGCGGATTTGCCGGACTATGCTGAACGTGGTCAATGGGGCAGGTATTGGCTTATCGACCCGCTGGACGGTACTAAGGAGTTTGTCAGCCGGAACGGAGAATTCACTGTGAATATCGCACTGATAGATCACCAGGAACCGATTTTCGGCGTAGTTCACGTCCCCGTTCAAGGCATGACTTACATCGGCTGCAAAGGCTACGGTGCGGAGCGCCGGGATAGTAATGGCGGGCGAGAACCAATCAGTGTGTCACCTCACAGTTCGATTCCGGTTCGAGTCGTTGGTAGCCGCTCTCATCGAGATCCGAGTCTTGACTCATATCTCGAGAATCTTGGCAATTGCGACATGATTCCAATGGGTAGTTCGCTCAAGTTTTGTGTTATTGCCGAGGGTGGTGCGGACCTTTATCCAAGACTTGGACTAACCTCCGAATGGGATACAGCAGCAGCCCAGGCTGTTGTAGAACAAGCCGGTGGAAGTGTCGTCACGCTTGATGGTAAACCTATGAAATATAATACGAAAGAGAATATCCTAAACCCCCAATTTTTCGTCATTGGAGCCGCGGACCGAGACTGGTTGGCACTACTGCCTGACAGCGAGTAGCATGACTAAATGACCGAGAGAATTGACACTGAATCATTTAAGAAGCTCGACCAACTTCGAGAGCTCCGTGTCAGCCACAGGGACCTTAATTTCCTTATTGACCGACTCCAGCATGACCCCATGGTCGATCAACTTCACATTCGTCGACTCAAGAAACGGAAGTTACTCCTGAAGGATATGATTATAAATTTAGAGAGTGAATTGATCCCAGATCTGGATGCCTAAGCCCAAGCATTAGATTGACTCCTGTCCTTGTCTCCATAGCAAGAACATCGCAGGAATGGCGACCATAGAGTCGCGCTCACCATACCGCCCAACATCGGTACAGTAATACTCCGTATGACTTCCAATCCGGTGTCGTTGCCAAACATTATCAGCAGTAAATCATCAATCGTCGTAATGGCCATCATCATGAGCGGGGTGATGCAAGAAAATCCGTCAGGTTTTCGGCCCAATATGCTGACTTCCACGCTCAGCGGCTAGTCGCACTTGCTTTCGGCGCTCCTCAAGACGCAGCAGCCGGTCTTCATCAGCTTCATTGACGCATTGCGAGCAGGAAACACCTTCGCGGTAATCGGGCGACAACAGATCTGCGGTATTTAATGGGCGACGACAAGCATGACACTGCACATATCCGCCCTCTGCGAGATCACGGTCGACAGCGACACGAGTATCAAAAACAAAGCACTCGCCGCTCCATTTATTCTCAGCGTCATCTACTTCGGTCAGATAATTCAGAATTCCGCCCTGCAGGTGATAGACATCATCAAAACCAAGTTCGAGCATAAGCGCTGTCGCTTTTTCGCAGCGGATACCGCCTGTACAGAACATCGCAAGCGGACGATCCGTCGACTGTTCTGCAAGCTCTTTCGCAAAGTCCGGAAACTCTCGAAAACTGTCATTACCTGGATCGATAGCCCCTGGGAAAGTACCAACTTCAATTTCGTAGTGGTTGCGAGTGTCGATCACCAACACGCTTGGATCTGAGATCAGTTCGTTCCAACGCTCGACGCCTACGTGCTGGCCAGATCCCTTGTGCGGTAGAATATCCGGACGACCTAATGTAACAATTTCCTTCTTAACCCTTACCTGCATTTTTCGAAATGGCGCTTCGTCTGACTCAGTCCAACGTGCGTCGAGCTCCTCATCGATATTGAATCGAGCGCGAATCCAGTCCATAACTATACGAACCGCCGATTCGCGGCCGGCCAGGGTGCCATTAAATCCTTCCGTGGCAACGAGTATCGTACCAAGCAAGCACTGCTCGTCGCAGAGTTTCTTGAGTTGATCTCGAAATGAGTCCAAGTTCTCGATATCCAGGAACCGATATAGCGATACTATTTTCATAGTCTTTTCTATTCAGAAACCGTGAGTGACAAGATGCTATGACGAATTTCCTCACCGAGTACTAAGCTCGCATCTACACCGATACTCGTCAGACCCTCGTCAAATTCGATGAGTCCATCTGAGTTACGCCGAAGCACCTCGAGGTCCTGCAGGGTACGTATGAAATCATGAAATAAGGTCTTGTCAAAGAAATCCGGTGAGTGAAGGCCGTAGATCATCGACAGGCGCTCGGCACTTTGCTCGCACATGCCTTCAAGTCGGGCGCGGGACAATACGCCTGAACCATTGCCGATCAAAATCGCGACAACAAGATAAAAGCGTTGCAGCATCGGCACCATCGACTGGCCGAGCATGAGCAATTGAAATGCCTCCGCAGAGCCTGCCGGTGGTCGTATGAGGTCCTTCCTTCTACTGCCATAGGTCAAGATATCGAGATCAATCAGTGACTTGATCGCATCTGTCGTCACCCTATCCGTATCGTCCTGCCCCCACTTCAAACACAGTTCTTTCTTCATAAATGGATAAATCAGACGAATCAGTCGCTGCAGCTCCTTATGCTCCAGCTGTCGGCCCTGAATAAAACAGCACGCGACTGAAGCTGGTACTGCGAATAAATGCAGTATGTTATTCCGAAAGTAGGTCATCAGAACAGCGGTCCGCTCGGTCATGTGAATGACCTCGCCCATCGGATGGATGGAGCGACTGATCACCTTAAGTTTTTCACCGTGCAGAATGATCTGGTCAGCACTCCAGTCCGGCAGAGTGACGGAGTCAGAGTACTTGAAGCGATGCAGAAGCCTGAGACTGACCTTCAGCTGTCTGCGTAGCTCATCCAGCCCGATCGTTTGCCTGGGCGTGGCGAGCAAAACATAGGCAAGCAGACTAATCGGCGTCACTGCAGCAGCTGAGTTGATGCCCTGCATAATTTGGCCGCCGAGCTCATCTACAATGCCAGTAAGCCATGGTGGTCGATCGCCATTCTCCGACTCATATTCACGCCACTCGGGATACAGCCGATCGAGTATCGGCTCAAGTGCGATTGGCTCCGCAATATTGACGTATACCTTACCAAACTGATCTCGAAGCGACTTAATGGAGCTAAATAATCCGCCAATCGATTCTTTTTTCTTCTTAGCGCCACCAAGCTCGTTGATAAAGGAATTGCCTTCTATCAGTTTCTCGTATCCAAAGTAGATGGGTACGAAAACAATCGGGCGCTGCGGACTTTTAATGTAAGAATTGATCGTCATTATGAGCATGCCGCCTTTGGGCGCCAAAAGTCGCCCCGTGCGGCTGCGACCACCTTCGACGAAATATTCCATCGAATAGCCCTTGACGAGAATCTGATTGATGTACGCATAAAACACCGCCGCGTATAGACGATTCCCCTTGAAGCTGCGACGCAGAAAAAATGCGCCACCACGGCGCAGAATGCCGCCGACTAAGGGCATATTAAGATTGATGCCTGCGGCCACATGTGGAAGATGCAGGCCTTCTTCATAGGTAACATAGCCAAGCAACAGATAGTCGATGTGACTGCGGTGACATGGTACGTAAATGACTTCCTTATTCTTGGCGACGTCGTGAAGTCGCTCCATATGGTTAACTTCCACACCGTCGTAGATGCGATTCCAAAGCCACCCCAAAAAACGAATGAGAATACGGATTGTCGGATAGGAAATGTCTGCAGCGATCTCGAGCGCATATTTTTCTGCTTTGCGTCTCGCGATCTCTTGCCTGCGATAGTCATCGCCCGCCTCAGCGTCGATAACACGGCGTACTGTAGGTGCCTGCAACACCTGCTTTACGAGCGTGCGGCGATGAGATAAATCCGGTCCGACTGTCGCGGTTCTGCGTTGTCGAAAATGCACACGAAGGATTCTGGATGCTTTTCGAAACGCGACATTCGAATTGATATCGCCCGTACATATCGAACGGATAGGCAATGCGTAGCTAAAACGAAGCAAAGTGTTTCGTCCATGCAGCAGCGTTACAAAGAGTTTTCTCGTTCTTCCAATGATGTCCCAGTTTTCGGACAACATCAGCTTGAAGACCGAACGCTCTTTCTCTGGAGACCGGCCCCAATAGATCGCAACTGGGATCAGCAATAGTTCCTGGCTACAGTTCTCGGCGCCTTCTACCAGCCGCTTGAGCCGGCGCGAGCCGCTCATTTGCGGATAGCGGAACCAGAAGCCCTCCAGTTGCCGCATGATAATTAAGCGGTTTACCTCACGAACACCACAGAAATCGAATGATTTGGTTGGTGAAGGCATGCCGTGTATCGCACAGGCCCGCTCCAAAGCAAGCACGTCGGTCAGGCCACCCGTCTCTAGGACATAGCAAACAGCCGCGTCGCTATCGGTTAAGAGCTCGGCAGGAACTTCGGGCTGGATCGCGGGGCGCGCCCAACTCGAGAACACCTTCCCGGATGCCCAATACAGCGGGCGAAGAATGAATCCTGCGATGTTCATGGCGGACAATTCTACCCAAAAGATGGCCCCTGCAGACCGTTGACTTTTAAGAAAATTAGGCATCGTAAATGCCGTACTCTCTATTCTTCGCCGACGGTGAACTTACAGGTCGCGATATGAGCCTGCTCGACTCGATGACAGACGAAAAAAGGGCTGAAGTGATATTCATTCACATGAATCACACAAGCCCTTCATGAATCAACGGCAGTCCGCGACAAGTAGAAGTTGAACGTCGCGGGCATCGAATCGCCCGCAAAGGATTGCGCTTACCGCTATAGCTTTGGCACCGCTTAGTCGCTCGTTGCGCCTTCTGCACCTTCAGCTGCGTCATGCGTACCGTCTGCAGCTTCTTCGACGATGCTTCCTGCCGATTCAGCCATCTCTTCTGCTACGTCTGCTACGTCTGCTACGTCTGCTACGTCTGCTACGTCTGCTACGTCTGCTACGTCTGCTACGTCTGCTACGTCTGCCGCAGTATCCGCTGAATCATTACCGCCGCATGCGAACAGAGTCAGACTCGCAAGTAAGATTAGTGATTGCTTCATTGCTTTCTCCCTTAAATGTTCATTAGTTACTGATTCTTATCAAAAATTGTCTTAAATATCCATTAATCTGGTCAATGTTGCTCGTTAACCGATGATCCCCGTTCACCAGGTGTAGCGTCGCAGAACACTCACGCGCGTAACGAATACTATTCTCGACCGGCACAACATCATCATGCCAGCCATGCACAATGCAAATCGGCATAGTTGGTGGTGGCGGTGTCAGTTCCTCATAGCCTTCCATGAAGTAGGCTGGCGCTAATACAAACAATCCTGCGGCGCCTAGGGACTCTGCCGCTGCTGTCGCGACGTGACCGCCCATACTGGAACCGACCAGGATCAACGAATCGTCGATATTTGAACATTCGCATATGAGCTTCTCCACACGCTCCATCGGATCGGCGATGCCTTGATAATCAATACTGTCGACGCCGCAACCATACTTCTTCATAACATCCGACATTGCTCGAATCTTGGTTCCCCAGGGTCCGCTTTCTTGACCGTGGGAGAAAATTACCATGGTCATACGATTACTCCATCCCTATCTGACTGCTTCGAAAAGCAATTCTTAAGCCTGACCGTCACCCCCAAGTCTTTTTACAGGTCGGGTTCTTGCCGTCTGCCAAAGCCTGATTGTAGATAGGAAGCGTTTTTTGCCATTGCGAAATAAGATTTTCGATTCGGGTTTCACTTGCAGGGTGAGTCGACAAATGCTCTGGTGGCTTCTTGCCACCCAACGCCGCCATGTTCTGCCACAAATCGACGGCCGCACGTGGATCAAAACCCGCTTTGGCCATGTACTCGAGCCCGACAATGTCCGCCTCCGATTCCTGGCCCCGGCCCATTGGTAGTTCCATGCCCAACGCCGCACCTGCACTCATGACTTGTTGTGCGGTATATGCACCACCGGTGTAACCACCACCCATGATGATCGCCAATGCTTCAATACCAATTTGGGTGAGCGTCCCGCGTGAGGCACGCTCATTCACATGCTTCGCAGTTACATGCGCGATTTCGTGGCCGATAACCGCTGCGAGTTGATGTTCATTTTCAGTGACGTCGAGAATGCCCGTATACACGCCGATCTTGCCGCCAGGCATGGCGAATGCATTAACTTGATTTTGTTCAAATATCGCGAGCTCCCACTCAAAATCGCTGTACGGTGGGTCAAGTTCAGCAACAACAGCTCCTGCGACACAAGCGACAAAATCGATTTTCGCGCGATCAGTGGTCAGCGGCAGCGTTGCCCGGTACGCGTTAAATGTCGATCGAGCTTGTGCCTCGAGCTCTGCGTTGGACTTTAAGATTAGCTGTCCGCGGCCAGTCGGTGACGTAGAGCAGGATATGATAAAAAGCGTAAAAACTAATATTATCAATAATTTAGAACGGACCATGCTCTTCTACTCCTTACCCGATAAGGCTCTTTATATCCGGCGATTATAACGCTCTCGAGCGCCAATGGCTTCGTCATTGATTCGACCACGAGCGGATACTTCAGTTCCACACTCTCAGCGCGGTAGACGAGACTCGAACTTCTGGCGCCAGCCCGCTGCGTCAGCTTTTTGAAAGGCGCTGTCGATGCCACCCATCAAGCGCTTTTGCAGCGGTTGTTTAATCTTGTATGTCACTAAGTAGATGTCGCGTGTAGTCGCACGCGTACTTAGTAATTCATCGCTTGTCTGAATATGATCGGCTAGTCCGATCCCCAAGGCGCGAGTTCCATACCAGTGTTCGCCCGTTGCGATTTTCTCGAGGTCCATGTCAGGCCTGTAGGCAGCCACGGCATCCTTGAAGAGCGTGTGCACGTCTTCTAGCTCTTCTTTCAGCTTGGCTCTATCTTCGTCCGTGTTTTCACCGAACATGGTTACGCTGCGTTTATGCTTACCCGCCGTAACCTGCTCAAAATCAACGCCGTGACTGTCTAACAAGCGATTAAAATTCGGTATCTGCGCAAGCACGCCGATAGACCCAAGTATCGCAAACGGTGCTGCATGAATTTCTGTTGCAACGCAGGCCATTAGGTAACCACCACTCGCAGCCACTTTGTCTACACACACGGTCAATGGAATATTGTGATCGCGTATACGGACGAGCTGCGATGCCGCGAGACCATGCTCGTGCACAACGCCACCGTGATTCTCAAGACGCATAATCACTTCATCGTCGGATGTCGCCACATCCAGAATCGCACTGACCTCCTCCCGCAGCGAGGGAACGGCGCTCGCCTTCAGGTCACCCTTGAAGTCGATGACAAAGCTGCGTGGTCGTATCGACGCGTCTTTGGCGGCAGCCTTATTCTTTTTCTTTTTCTCTTTAGCCGCTTTCTTCTGCTGATCTTTGCTCGACACAGCTATTCGTAAAGCCTCAACCAGAAACTCATGTTTCTCGTTAAGGTTTTCGACCTCCAGACCTTCATGCGCACCCTTACGTCCTGCCGAGGCAGCGACCACGATGACGGCGATAATACCTACAACTACAGTAATTACTTTGAGCAGGAATAATCCGTACTCCACTAGAAATTCAATCATATTGCGATGCCAACGTTATTTTTTTGTAAGACCTGTTCGGCCCGATAGCTCGAGCGCACCATCGGCCCGGCGACTACTTCCATGAAGCCCTTCTCTAGTCCTTCAGCACGATAGGCCTCAAACTCTTCCGGCGTAACGTAACGCTCTATAGCGAGATGGTGTGGGGTCGGTCGCAAGTACTGACCAAGCGTCAGAATGTCGACATTCGCCGTTCTGAGATCATCCATCGTTTGCATTATTTCATCATCTTTCTCGCCGAGTCCGAGCATCAGGCTCGTTTTAGTGAGCACATCCGGACGATACGCCTTCGCGTGACGCAGTACTTCGATCGTCTGCTCATAACTCGCGCGCGGATCGCGTACAGGGTGTGTTAGACGCTTCACTGTTTCGACGTTTTGGGCGAAAACCTCCAGACCTGAATCAACCACCAGTTCAACGTGCTCCCGAACGCCGTTGAAGTCAGGTGTCAGAGCCTCGACAGCCGTATTTGGATTGAGCTTCTTGATCTCCTGAACGCAGGCTGCGTAATGCGACGCTCCGCCATCGGCCAGATCGTCGCGATCAACTGATGTAATCACAACATACTCAAGTCCCATGAGCTCGACCGCCTTCGCCGAATTCCTGGGCTCTTGCGCATCCAGCCAACCTTTCGGATTACCGGTGTCCACAGCGCAGAAACGGCAGGCTCTCGTGCAAACCGAACCCATGACCATGATCGTCGCCGTACCGGCGTTCCAGCACTCTCCGATATTTGGACACATGGACTCCTCACAGACCGTACTCAAACGATGCTCATGCACAATCTTCCGAGTATTCGAATAACCCGATCCTGACGGCATTTTCGCGCGCAGCCATTTCGGCTTATCGCCACGCACCATCGGCTTGCTATTACGACGCTGTTTTTGGCCGTTCTTGACGGCCGAAAAACCTGCATCAGTCTGGTATTTCTCGCCGCTTTTAACCTGTCCGGTCTGGACTATAGGTATGCCGCGAAATAACTTATCATCGTTGCTCATGCGTCAGCCAGAGGGCCATGCGTTGGGACACGCATTGTCGCATAAATGGGTGCCGACTCAATAATTCAGAATCGAGTAATCCATAAAAATTTAGCATAAGTCACATTCAACTTGATTCTGAAGTAAAATTTCGCCTTAGGCGCCATCGTCCATAAATTTGAGCCGCTAGCATATTTAACATGGCCGTCAACTTGCTGAATCTTCAGTAGAGCTTAAAGGCAAGACACACGGAAATTGAATAAATGACCGCTAATACTGGACTCGTAAAAATTATCCTACTCGGCATTCTGCTTGCCGTATCGGGCAGTGGGCTCACTCAGGACGAACTGAGAGATACCTTCCTCAAGGAAGCGGATGCTGCGAAAGCAGCGGCCGAAGCTGTCAATGCGAAATTATTCGCGCCGAAGGGCTTCCAAAGCGGAATGAAAGAATATGATGACGCTGAAGATCTATTGAAGCGCGGCCGAAACATTAATTACGTACGCTCAACTACAGCGGACGCAGTTAAGCATTTCAAGGCCGCTGCCAGAACAGCCGAATTTGCACAAACCACGCTGGCACAAGCAGTCAAGAGTCGCCAAGATGGCGCCAATGCCGAGGCCCCAAAACGATCGCCCGAACTATGGAGCAATGCGCAACAAAAATTCATCCGCGCAGTTCAACTACTAGAACGCGGTGACCTCAAGAATGCTAAGCGACTTGAGGACGAAGCTATTAATTTGTATCGCGAAGCAGAACTTACCGCGATCAAAGAACAATATCTCAGCGAAACCCGGCGACTTCTAAGTGACGCTGACAGGGCTCGCATTGGCCGGTATGCACCGATCACACTAGGAAAGGCGAAGCACCTGATCGCAGAAGCTGAGCGCAAACTCAATGAAAATCGCTACGATATCGATCGGTCAAAGAGTCTCGCCACACGCGCAAACGACGAGGTCGAGCATGCCTTATACCTGTCCGAAATTATCCGCCAGGTGCGAGACAAAGATCTCACGGTAGAGCAGTTGCTTCTAGACTGGGAGCAAAATATACAGACGCTCTCCGGTGTTGCAGGCATCGTACCGAACATGCAGGAAAAACATAGTCAACTGGTCGCCAAGCTGAGTGTCCACTTTAAATCGCAGGGCAATGAACTGCGGGCAGTGCAGCAGGAACTGCGGGCAGTGCAGCAGGAACTGCGGGCAGTGCAGCAGGAAAAGGCTGAGAACAAAGTACGCATGGCCGATATAGATGAAGAGTTACGTACTCTCGATGAGCGGCTGAGGGATGCTATGGCAGAGCGCGCCACGCTGATTCAGCGTCTTGAGGCTCAGGCTCGTGTAAAAGAACAATTTGAGCAAGTCGAGAAAATGTTCTCACCTCACGAAGCTCGTGTTTTCCGCGAAGCAGATACCATCATCTTGCGGCTCTTCGGTTTGAGCTTCGACAGTGGCGCATCACAAATTAAGCCAGAGAATTTTGAGCTGCTTGCTAAGGTTGAGAAAGCTATTGATGTATTTCCCCGAAGTGAGCTCATCATCAACGGCCACACAGATTCTCAGGGCAGCGATAATCAGAACCAAAAGATTTCGCAAGAACGAGCAGAGTCTGTGCAGCAATACATAATTAATGTAATGCGGATTCCAATGTATCGACTTATCGCATCGGGCTACGGCGAAACACGACCAGTATCAAGCAATGAGACCGAAGCTGGACGGGCGCGTAACCGACGGATTGATGTTGTAATTAGGCCCAACATTGACGTCATCGAATAGTTAAATCTGAATTATGATCACACCACCATTTCGCGTAAGTGGCCGCCATACAGTCTAATTCTCACCTAACAATCCGGGGAGCTCACCAACATGGGTAACCTCTATATCCGGCAAGTCGAACTCATCAGGCCAGACGCTCTTATTTCGATTAACCCATACTGTACGTAACCCAGCATTGCGTGCGCCATCTACGTCAAGCCTCGGGTGATCTCCAACATGCAGAGTTTCTTTAGCCTTGGCCCCTCCGAGCCTCACTGCCATTTCGAAAACTTGCGGTGACGGCTTTGCCGCACCTGCTTTTATGGCTGTGACCACTTCGTCAAATAGATGATCTATTCCGATAGCGGTAAGATTCGCGTTTCCATTGGTCACTGCAATTACTATGAACCGCTTTTTCAAGGCTTCGAGCGCCGGTATGACCCCAGGAAAGATATCGACGTCATTTCTAACTTCATCAAAAATTCGAAAGGCTTCATTAATGAACTCGGTGCCATAGCCAGCCGCCGTCCCAACTCGGCTGAGAACTGTCCTTCTGAGGAAAGTCAGGTCATGCGCACTGCCCGAGAACTCGGCCGCGACTTGCGACCTCACCTCGCGAATATCGGCCGGCTCATATAATTCTGTAATATTCGGATAGAACTCTCCGAGCCACTCGTAAAGACGCGCCTCAGCGCGCCTGATAACCGGGTGAATTGCCCAGAGTGTGTCGTCAAGGTCGAGTGTAATGGTGCGAATGTCGTTCACTGTTGCCGCCGAAGCCTGTATCAGGGACCATTGTGAATTCAATCCCTGCACTAGTCCATCGGGACTGGTCCAAAGCGGAGCTCAAAAATGAAATATCTTCATACAATGGTGCGAGTTGCCAATATTGATGCATCAATCGATTTTTACTGCGACAACCTTGGACTCATAGAGCTGAAGCGTTACGAAAGCGAAAAAGGTCGATTCACGCTTGTCTTCCTCGCAGCGCCAGATGATGAAGAGGCGCAGGTAGAGTTAACTCATAATTGGGATCCAGAAGAATACGACGAAGGCCGTAATTTTGGCCATCTTGCGTATCAGGTCGATAATATCTACGAAACCTGCCAGAAGCTCATGGACGCAGGCGTGACCATCAATCGTCCACCGCGAGATGGGCACATGGCGTTTGTTAGATCGCCGGACAACATCTCTATCGAGTTACTGCAAAGAGGCGACTCATTACCGCAAGAGGAACCTTGGGCGTCAATGAAAAGTGAAGGACACTGGTAGTAGCCAGCGATAGGATTCGACCTTTACCCGAGAAAAACCAATCGCGATGATCGATGCGGCTATCGCCGCAGAAAACGTTGGGAACGAAGACTAGCTAGGTCAGGTACCCGGCGGCATCAGGGGTGGTAACGGACTTTGCGTTGCCACCTCGCTATCCTCTATTAACACACTGATTGAGCGAATAGCGGTAGCCATTCCGCTGCCATCCCACTCACCTGGGGTACTGCTGTAACTGCTGGCCGACAAAACACTCAGTTCTTCAGACAAAGGTGAGGTAACCCGCTTCGCGAGCTCACTAACACTCCTCGGTGAGTTTTCGGGCCACTGCAATACTGCCCATTCAATCAGAGCTGCACGAACAGCAGTCTTGTCGCCGGCGTTGGCAGCCTTCTTCGCCGCTTTGACGAATTTCGCCTGTTGCTTGTAAATCGGTGGCGGCTCTGGTGCTTTTGGCTCTCGTTGCCGGTCACGGCTTGACCACCACCATACGAATATCGTTAACAGCCATACACCGCCAAGTAGCTGGCTCAGCAGTTTCCAGAATTCGTCTTCGACGAGCTTGACAGGATTCGCGTCTCCAGTCGCGGCATCCAAAGCTCCGGATTGTATCGCTGGCGGCAATACTGACTCAGCGACCGGTGCATCAATGGTGAATGTCTTCGAGGGCAAGGTCGCAACCCGCCATTCGCCTGCCTCGATGTCCCACCAAGGCACTTCGAGCTTCGGAATTTTCACTACTCCACCGCGCACACCAATCATCGCGTACTGATCACGACGAACACCTCGAATACCCTCGGCCTCGAACTGACGAGAGAAGTCGGGCTTATCAGCATAGACATTCATACCCTCTACATCAGGCGGCGACAAAACTGGGATTTGTGTCTCAATCTGGCTAAGCGCGCTTACCGTGACTTTTCGGGTAACCAGTTCACCTGCTGAAACTTCATTGAGTTCTCTCGACCACTCTTCACTGAGCTGGACGTCTCGCGCAGGAAGCCAACTGGCGTTCGGAAAATCGGTCGGTGGCGCAGGGATTGGCAAGATCTTGATCGCATGCGCATCTGATTCAAATACCTTGCGCCCGGTAATGCGTCCGTCGCGCAATATTCGTGCTTCAAAGCGAGCTGGCGAGATTTCGATCTCACCGCTGGACTGAGGATAAATTGCCAGGACGCGTTCTATGACATTGTACGCTCGACCATTCAAGAGAGCCTCGTAACTGCGCTCTTCACCAGCACGCTCGATCAAGACTTCGGCACCGCTTATGACTGGATCGCGATAATTCTGCTGACGCGTCGCGACGGCACGGTAGACTTTGAATCGATAAAGAATCTGTGACTGCACGTATGCTTCAGTCTGATCAACTTCGCTGATGATAAAGACGTCCGCCTCTCCCGGAGGCGCGTTGGCCGGCTCATTGACCATGATAGAGATGGGCTTACTGCTTTCACTGCCGACTGAAACCGCGGGAATGTCCTGCTGGCCCGCCACCCTGGCCATCAACGCGACGGTCCAGATACGACTACGACTAATCTGGCCATTAATAATTGACGTGTTGGTGAGCTGACTCAACTGGCCTCGGTAGAAATTCTCGTCGAGTACGGACAGATTAGGCTCCGCATCGCTATTGGCGTTCACTGTGATCTCGAAGACAAACGACTCGTTAAGGTCAACTGAATTCCGGTCGACGCTCGCGGTGACATCGGCGAACGCATTTACAATCAATGCGAGCAGTCCGACTGAACTCAACAATGTAATGCGGATGGCTTTGCCACTAGTTACCATGGTTGCACCTCGTTATCTGGCCACACACTATTTCCGTCCTGATCTTTACCGGAGCGCTGGTATTGATGTCTAAATTTCCTGCGTAGCAAACCACCCGGGTCATCCGGAATTCGACGCAGCCATTGCTCCATCGCTTGCTCCTGCTCTTGTTGCTGCCGCAGTTCTGCGAGTTCGACTTCAGACATCTGCTGCGGTTGCTCATCGGGGTTCGCCTCCTCGGCAGCGCGCTGCAACTCTTCCTGCAAGGCCTTCATATCCTCTTCGGATATTTCTTCGTCGCCGCTTTCCGATGAGTCGCCTTTTTGTGACTCGCTATCACTTTCTGATTCGCCTTCTTGGTCCTGCTCTACTGACTGCTCTTCAGAGTCCGGTTTCTCGCCCTCTTCACCCGGGTTTGCCACAGACTCCTGATCCTCGCCCTGAT
>Ga0233432_10002669_pt1 | contig 16428 bp, 7 predicted proteins | sample SI_122_August201_6_FD_179870 | JGI IMG/M metagenome (GOLD analysis project Ga0233432, IMG submission 179870) | Seawater microbial communities from Saanich Inlet, British Columbia, Canada - SI_122_August2016_10_MG | ecosystem: Environmental > Aquatic > Marine > Inlet | place: Canada: British...
TTCCAATACCACCCACGATGAGTGAAATCGCTGCTATGAGAATCATAACCATGTTGAATATTTTTTGTGTCTGTTGTTTTTGTTTTAAAAGCTGAAGAGGGACCGTTAATCTAAAATCACGGTTTGGGTGGTTGCGAATGAGAATTTTTTCGATCCAATTTGCGGCTTGAATCACATTGTAATCAGTTCTGACTTTACAGATAATTTCAGAAACTTCATGTCTAACGGCTTCAAATGATCCTTGGGAAGACTTTACATTCAGAAAACCAAGTCTTTTATAAGCTGAATTTAATGGAATTAATACCGTCGGCCCAAAATCAGACGTCAGGGTAGAAGGTAAATCAGCATCATCATAAATGCCAATAATAGTGTAGTAATTTTGAGTGATTCTTATTTTTTGGCCTATGATAATAGGTAGAGATAGTTTTGTTAGTAAGCCTTTGGATACAATACAAATGTTTTTTACATTTTGATTATCATGTTTATCAAAAAAACGACCATGACTTAAATTTAGATCAATGAGTTTTGAGAATTTTTCACTAACGCCTTTTATTTCTACTGGTACTTTGGTGCTTCCATGCCATACTCGTCCAGAATGATTTTTAAGAATGGTTAGGCTTTCAATTGGCATTACAGTATCTTTAATACATTCTGCATCACTAAAGTTTAAACCATAGTTTTGAACCCAACCACCGGAACTCTTTTTGTCGCTTTCAATTTGTGGTTTGACAGATTTTATAACAATATTATTTAAGCCCATACCTTTTATCTGATCAAGAATTTGGTTTTGAGCTCCTTCCCCGACGGCAAGCATTGATACAACAGATGCTATGCCAAATATCACACCGAGGGCTGTTAGGAAAGAACGGGTCTTCTTTCGCACTAAATCTCGAAGTGCCATTTCAGAAAGCTCGATGATTTTGTTAAGGAACAATAAACCCATCCTTCATCTGAATTGTTCGAGGTATGCTGTTGGCAATTTTAGTGTCATGAGTGACCATAATGATTGTTTTCCCTTGAGCATTTAGAATATTGAAAATCTCCATAATTTCTTCTCCTGTTCGAGAGTCGAGATTCCCAGTTGGCTCATCAGCCAAAATTAAAGATGGGTGTGAAGCCAATGCTCTAGCAATAGCGCAACGTTGTTTTTCACCACCACTTATCTGTGTTGGAAAAAAATTCTTACGATGAGAAATTTTCATTTTTTCTAAAAATTCGTCGCTACGTCGGTGGCGTTCTTCTTTGTCTATACCTAGATAGGTTAGTGGGACTTCTACATTTTCACTTAGAGTCAATTGAGGGATTAAATTAAAACTTTGAAAGACAAAACCAATGATGGTATTTCTGATTTTAGATACCTCTTTATCACTGTATGAAGAAATATCTTTATTCATTAACTTGTAATCCCCCTGAAAGTGATTGTCTAAACAACCTAAAATATTCAATAAGGTCGATTTTCCTGATCCCGACTGGCCAATAATTGCAACATACTCTCCTTCTTGAATTTGAAGATTGATGTTGTCTAGAACTTTGAAACTAGCTTCGCCTTCTAAAAAAGATCTCGATATGTTTTGCATATCAATGACAATATTACTATTTATTGAGGGAGACATTAAAAAAAGTTACTTTAAAATAAGTATATCAGATTCTTTTAATCCCGATTTTATTTCGGTATAGGATATATTATTTTTTCCTGTAGTGATGACTTGTTTCGTTTCTTTGCCATCCTTTAAAAGAGTGCAGTAGGTTTCGTTTTTAGTTTTTGTAATAGCATAAGTTGGGGCCATAATAATGTCCTTAAGCTTATCTATGTGAATAACAACACGTGCACTGGAACCTGGTCGAACCTTTGGAGAACTATCTTCGAGTTCAACAGTAACAGTGAATTCCTTGACATCTTCGCCTTTTCTCCAGTTTCCCGTATTGGCAATAGATGCAATCTTAGAAATTTTTCCTTTGAAACTTTGGTTATTGGCAGAGTCAACAGTGACAACACAGTTCTGGCCAATTTGAACCTGTTCAATATTTGATTCATGAATATTTACCTTAACGATAATTTTCACTAAATCGGGCAAGGTAAGGACTGTCGAGTTAGCACCTACAGATTCATTGACTTTTATTTGGACATGTCTCCTTGTAGGATCTCCATAAATAACAATTCCTGCTGCTGGTGATTTAAGAATACAGTTTTTTAAATATTCTGTATTCTCATTTAGTTGTTCAGTTGTTTTACTGAGTATGCGCTTAGCTTGTTTTAGTTCTGCCTTTAGTTGAGTGTTTTTTGTTGCAACTTGTAATATGACACGTTTTAGTGAGTTGGTCGCATTTTTAAGTTTGCTTTTAAAGTCAGATAATTCTTGAACTTTAGTATATTTTTTATATAAATTAAGTTTCAGTTCACTAGATTCATTTTTAACTTTTGCCGCTTTTAGGTCTAGCTCTTCTGTTTCAAATTCTATTTGAGTGATAAAACCTTCTTCAAGTAATTTAGGAAGTTGTTTTAAGCGTTCATTTTTTCTTTTAAAGTCTAGTAGTGTCTGATCTAATACAATTTTAAGCTCGCGCTCTTTTAGTGGTTGATCACCATATATGTATTTTTCTAGAAGCATTTTTGCTTTAGTGAGTTCTAACTGAGCTTTCTCGATTTTATCTTGACCTTCAGACAATGATATCTCGTAGTTGCTATTCGCCGTGTTAACGCTGTTGGTATTCAAAAGAATTTTATCCTCTAATTCAACAATTTTATCTACAAATTTAGTTTCTTCAAAACGCGCGAGTTCATCGCCTTTTTTTACATTTGTGCCCTCATCGATTAAATGGGTTATTTTTACGTATAGAGGCAGTCCTGATTTGACCTTCAAAGAGTTTTTAGCATGAAGGGTGCCATAGGCGTTGATTTGAATATTTAAATCCCCACGTTTTACAATCAGCTGGGTTTTCTGTTCATCAACAGTTTTAGGTTTATCACTATAGTTATATACGATGCCAATAATGATGATAATTGCTAAAATGAAAAAAGTTTTCTTCACAGTTATGATGCTTTTAAAAGGTTAAAAAGATAATCTAAGCTCAAAGTACCCATATCATTCTCTAAATTGAGCCTTTCGATGAAATGTTCTAAATACAAATCGAGTTTTGCATTTTCAGCTATTGTAAGTGATTCACTGGCTTCGATGACTTCTCTATTTGAGACTTCACCTGTTTGAAAACGGTATTGTGCAACACCATACCGTTTTTCTTCAGAAGCTAAAATAAGGTTTTGTATTTCGATAGATTTCTCAAGCTGTTTTATACTTCTTATACGGTTTCTAACTTCAATAGAAATAGTTGACTTAAGTAACTTGTGGTTTCTTTCTCTTCTTTGGATTGTGTTTTGGGCTTCAAAAATTTCAATACGATCGGCAATTTTATTTAAAGGTATATTTAGACTTAGTGTAGAACTATATCTGTGTTTATTTAAATCTTGGTCAAGCCACTTATTTGATGTCTTATCGGTACGAATCCCTGCTTTTGCATTTAGAGATAATTCTGGAAGCAAGCCGTTCTTAGCAATTTTATACTGTCGCTTTGCATCTTCGAGTATATCTTTTGATGTTTCATAGTCTAGACGGTTGCTGAGTGCAATAACTATCTGTTCCAGACCATTTGCTTCGAGTGGTTTATAGACAACGGCAAATGGTTTTAAACTCAGATGTCCCTCTGAATTGAAATTCATGAGAAGTTTGAAAGATTCAATACTATTTTTCCATGATTCAATTCTATTTTTCCAAGCATTTTCTGAATTGTGTTTACGTTGATTAACTCTTAATAGTTCAAGTTTTGAAACCCTGCCGATATTAAAAAAAGCTAAGGTTCTTTTATATAACCATTGATCCTTTAAAAATTGTCGTTTGAAATTTTCATTCTTTATTTCCTGGTTAACAATATCTGTGTATTGTTGGATTATATTAATGGCAAAACGGTCTATCTGATTTTTGAAATCTCGAAATTCGTATAAGAGTGACCGTTTATCGCTAATCGCATTTTCTCGTGAAATAAACCTTCCAAATCCTTTTAAGAGAGGTTGGTTTACTTGAAGGTCTATTTGAGAACTATGCTGAGTATTGTTTTCAGGTTTTATTGCGCTGCTAAAGTCTAGATTAACTCTACCCCCAAGTCCAGTTTTCTGAGTTATTCCGAAATTTTGTTGATGCGAAGTTTCTTTAGAACTGTTTTTTGAATCAGAAATAATATAAGATAGGGAACTTTTTAACTGTGGAGAATAGGAATCTAGAGTTTGATGGTAGCGGAGTATGAGAGTGTTAAGTTCATCTCTATTACTTTGTATTCCCGGGTTGTTAATAATAGCAAATTTCAAAGAATCTAAAAGGCTAAACTGATTTGCAGAACTAGAAAGATTAGCGAGTTCATCCTTTTCCATATTAAACCCCTTTGGAAGAGATATCTGAGATTTTTTTAAAGTTTTACTTATATCTCTATTAGCTTTATTAAGCTGAAGCTGATCTAGCTTTACTGCACTAATTGAATCTGAAGTGGAAAAAAGAATAAGAAAAATTAAGCTATAAGTTTTTAAATGAGATTGAATTAATTTCATAAAATGAATTTTCATGGGTATTCTCTTTTGTCTAACTTATGTGAGGTTATTTAAGTTTAACATAAAAATCTATAGGATAACTTTAATGAGAAAGTTTAAGACACTTTAACTGAAAAGGCCATCACAATCTTTTTTTCCTCTGTAGTGATATAGCCATACGACTAACTGATTGTTTTTTTTATTAATATGGAATCCAATTTTATACTGATAGCATAATCTGATCATTTCATCGAAGTGTCCAATGGGATGCAGCCTTTTTCTTTTCCATGTGATTTGACCCGGGTCATTAGAAAAGTATTTAATGCCACGAACAGATTTAAAAGCTTTCAATAAACCGAGTACCCACCTTTCTGGTGTTATACCATTTTTTAAAAACATATCTGCACAAGAAAAGTGCCATATGAAAAACCTTCGCATTTTCCATTCGTAGATCATAAGTTTTGAACCTATGTCAAAGGTCGTTTTGAGGAGCTTAAAGCGTTGTGGTAATTTGAATTGAGCGTCGAAGAGTTGCCAAGGAATACTGCCATTGGCGTTATTGTGATTCTCAAAACTGTTGGTTAATTTTTGGGTTAATTCAACTGGGTCTTCCGAGCTTTCAGGTAGAAAATGCAGAATGAAATAACAAAAGATTGAGTTTTGAGGACAGTTATAAAATATGGTAGCTAATTCATGAGAAAAAACTTTTAAGGTTTTATCAGTATCGGTTGAAGTTTCTTTAAAAACAAAATGGGTTGCACTCCAATGATTAGGTAAGTTGCCTATCGCTTTTCTGCTATCGGCATGCAGAGTCAGTTCTTTTGAAGCTTCCTCATAATTTTTCATTATTTTATCTAACTGAACAGCTTGCTGGTTATAGACCCATTCAGCTTCGAGCCTCATGGAGTATTCATTTTCAATCTCTACTCTGCGTATACCGCGTCTTTTGTCTGTATATGAAGTGATTTCCCAGTTAGTTGGGACACAAAAAGAAATGCCATCCCAAGCGAGTCTTCTCGAGCCATCTGGAATGCTTTTTGAAAAGGTATTTTTGAGATTAAAAATTGAAGTGGGTGCTTGGGTCATGGTGCTTCGAGCTACTAATGAATAGCTAGCTTAACCCCAGTGCCAATCGACTTGAGTCCAATTCATTACTCCAGCAAATAAATGCCCAATCACAAGTCCAATGAAAAAACAGCGATACTGTAAATATTGTTCTTTGCTACAATATTTACTGACTATTATTTTGAAAACCCAGCCAATCATGATGGAACCCCATAGCCCCCACATAACTGGGTTGACAAGAGCAACTAAACCGATGGGGTGAGGCACCCAAAAGAATGCACGTCTTGCAATCAACAATAAGGTCATGAGAATAGCACCGGCGGTGATCCATTTAGTGTATAGCACATTTGCTTCTACAGGTACTGCAATAGCAGCCTTAATGCCAGGTCCTCTTGCACCGTGCATCCAACCATTCAGCGCATTTTCTCCAACATCATAAGAAAATATAATCATAGAGATAAGTGAAACGATAACCGCTACAAAAATCCCAGCCCATATACTCAAATGAAATGACAAACGAGGTATGTGCATTTTATCGCGAATTTTAAGTGAGTTTGCCATGGTTGGAGCGATAAAACCTTTTAAGCTCCCAATGAATAATCCATTAAAGATTAAGAGTGGGGCAAAAAGTGGAGCAGCAAACATAGCTTTTGAGGTTCCAAAAATTGTATTTATAAAACTGAATGCACCAAAGTGGCTTCCAATTCCAAGTATACCTCCTTCAGCTACCGAGCGGGTCATGGCAATAGTGATAATCAAAGCCATCAGAAGGTAGAGAATGGTATGAAATAGATTTGCATCAAATTGGGTTGTGAGCAGTAATATTAATGAGAGAATGCTGAAGATAAAAAGAAAAGAAGAAACACGCAATTCTTTTTTCTCATCTGATTCGAGCCCTTTGAGTACTGCTGGTTTGAGAGCACAGAGTATATACTGGCGTGAAGTCCACAAAATAACAAGCCCAAAGACAAGCATGGCACCTCCACCTAAATTGGCTCTTGGGTGATTACCTATATTCCAGCGGTTAGCACCATGACCCAACCACTCCAATACAACATAAATACTAATACAAAAAAGCTCGAAGAACCAAAAAGAAAATGAAATATTTGACGGCACTAAAAAAGTTAAACCAATAACAGCAAAAATCACAGTGAAATATGTACTGCCAGAACCCTGAAGGATACTGCCTCCAACAAATTTATGCCAGCCTGTTTCTAACACGATAGGACTAATGTTTGGCACAACTTGTAGACTGACAATATAGTTCCAACCGAGTACACCTGCAGCAATGGAAAACCCCAGCCAAAATAACCCGCTTTTAAACAGCACTGGTTCTTTATCTGTTAAATCGTTTTTATCTGAAGCGAGTAGGGTGGTTACTTCAGCAATAGGGTAGATAAGTTTTTCATTATGAGCCCACTGACGGTATATTAAGGTATTGAAAGTCATAAAAACGAGATAACCCAGAAATATGAGCACCAACCAATTGCAAATGGGTCCTATCCATAATCTCCAGGGGGTGTCCCCAATGAAGTATCGTTGATAGGATGCATCAAAACTATGGAATGAAGTTTTAATACTTAGCAGTTTTTCTTTTAAACTGGAATAGTCAGCCAGAGCTGTAGTAGCTGAACTCTTCGCAAGATCTTTTAGTTCATTTTGAGTAGCAACAACTATTTCAAGAGTTTTTTTCAGAGGTTTAATCTGATGATCGATTTTTTCTTGATGTGCTGCAACGGTATTTTTCATTAATTCTAGAGGTTTCTCCAGGGCTGTGATTTTAGTATTCAAAGCTGGAACATCTTTTATCTCAGCTGCTCGGCGTTCATTGCGTAGTACTTTAAGTTCTAGGTTTTGTTTTTCATAATCTTTCTCTAATTGTTTGAGTTCTGTATTCAATTTGCTTTCAAGTTCAAGTAGGCCTTCAACCTGATTAATTGAGTCAAGAGCACTGGAAATAGTGGTTAATTGCCCAGCCCACTGTGCAGGTAATTTACTTTTTGATTTCATGCATTGCTCAAGTTCTGTTATTGAGCGTTCAATATTTTCTATTTCGTTAAGACCCACGCTCAATCTTTTGTAGCGAGAATTATAGCTCAAAGAACCTTCTCCAGGTATATACATGAATCCTGGAACAGCACGCAGATGATCAGGCAAACCTTCGCGCACATATTTTACAGCTGCAAAAGCTTCTTTGTTTAATTCTCTATATTCTGCACGTAATTGATCGCGTTCATCTTTTAATGTTATTATTTTGTCAGGATAGGTATTGATTACTTCTTCAGGTTTTGTAGCGGTATTTATTTTTTCCCAAAACTCTTCAGATTTTTTAATCATGTGTGTGGTTCTATTCAAAGACCAAGTTAATTTTTTGAGTTGAGGTTTGCGCAACTTTTCATTGCTTATTTTTTCTGTTGTATTTATTTCTTGTGTGATTCTTTTAAACTCTTTTTGATTATGGAGTAGGTCTTTTGCGAGTTGTAAAGTTTTTTTTGATTTTTCATATTCAAGATATTTTTCTCGTAATTTCATTGCTGCTGCTTTTGTGCCTTTTCCAACCATGAAATAGTTTTCATTTAAAAATGGCATCGCGTGTACATCTAATTGGGTTTGTGCGGTATTTACTTTTTCATTAGAAATACTTGTGATTAGAGGGACGAGGTGTCCAGCTAATCCAAATGAAGCAGTGCTACTTGAAACAGCACACATAACAAAAATGAGTAGTTTTTCAGATAAATTAAAAGGTCGTAAAATCGGAAAGCGTTTCAATGCTGGGTTTATAAATAGTCCAACTACAACTAACATAATGTATGGAAACGAAGGCATTAGCGAAACAGAGAAGAATATTATCGGTTCAAAGTTATCCCTAATAACTGTTACCCATGCAAAAAAACCAGATAAAATGACGCCTAAAACAAAAGCGCGCAAAGTAGATTTTTCAGGATTGTTATTTTGCTGGTCTTCCATATCCATTTACCACAAGGTGGGTTTTAACATAGTTGAAATGACATTAAAAGACATCGCAATCATGGATGTCACTCCTAAGCCACATCCAAAGCCAGCCATGACAACCATCATGTACTTGAGCCACATATCTTTGTACTTTCTTTTGAAATAGAATTTAGCCACTACAGCTCCGGCCATGGAACAAAACATGGCGCCGGGACTACCTTGATTCAGTCCTAACACTGCACCAAATACGAGCATGATGGGCAGTCCAAGCATATTCAAACTGGCAAATGTAACTGCACCTGCAACTAATCCCCAGAGGGCATAGGGGAAGTGAATCGCTTCAAGAAACTGTGAACCTCCTTCAAGGGTCGAGGTCAGCATGAGGCATTGACCTCTTAACTGTAGCTCCCACATGCGTTCGGTCCACGGATAAGCTGCTGAGGGCACAGGTGCCATCCGCCACAGAATTTCTGAAGTAAAAAATGATGCGATCACAACAATGGGCATGGTTAATAATAGAGTTTTAATTTGCGAGATGATTTTTGTACCCGTTAATTCCAAGACTCGAAATCCAACAGTTTCAGCACCAAGGTTCTGGATAGGCATCGGGGCAAACCAAATATCAGCTCCTTTGTGACCTGTGAGTAAAATAGTAAGTTCTTTCAAATAGGGGATATTCACTGCTTGACCACACACGCCTTCGAGTTTTGCAGTAGCATATGATATCATCGGGGTATAAACTAGAGCATAAAAAACTAGAATCATCCAAGGGTAGCCGTCTATTAAGAACATTCCCAATACAATCCATGAAAAAGTTGAAGCCAAATAAATAGCAAGAGCTCCAAAAATAGAAAAGTCACCACGAGCTTTATTATTGGTGATCAATATTTTCCAACCCTCTTTAATACTTTGGGTAAATGTTTCCTGATGAATCGCATCTTCTTTTTTGGGTTTGAAAATTAAATTTTTAAGAGTCATGCTGCCACTTATCGTTAACTTACTGAATGAAACGGCTATTGTTAAACCGATACCAAAAGATAAATAAAAGTCGATGTTGTTTACAAACATGGTATCGATGAAAGACATCTCAGGTTCCCAAGTCGAAAGCACGCCCGCTTTTTGCAAAAGAGGGTTGGCAATCCAGGTGAACACTAAACCGACAAAACCACCTACAATACCCCACCAGGGAACAATCATGCCGCCCAGAAAAGCTGCAAAATTGAGAACTAAATTAAAAGGAACGGCTGGTAAGAACGAGCCGACTTGTGGGGTGAAGTCAATAAAGACCAGGGGTATGAGTTCTATACGCTGGGGCAGCAATACCTGAGTTATCAAGGGCACACATACATAGATGACACCCCAAACGCAGCCCATCATGCCACCGATGGCAAAACACCGTTGTCGCCACTTCTCCTTATCGTCTTTACCTTCGGAGAGTGCGACAATGCCAGCCGCATTCATAGGCGCAAAGGGGAAGGGCAGTTTCTCCACATCACTAGCTAAACGGTATAGCACATAGCCTAGGCCATAGTTGTCGATTCGACTCACTATCATTCCAAAAACAGTGATGGCGATTATGGGCAACCATGCCACCGAAAAGAGCGTCCGCCCAGCCTCTTGAAGGTCCAGAGCAGATGGAAATGCCCAATAGGGCAGTTGGGCTGCCAGGCCTAGCCCTTGAACGTATTCGGACTGAGCCATATACTGTTTGAATAAATACCCACTGAAGGGATCCGCTAGAGCTGCGCCTACCATGTAGTGTAAGACATACAGTTCCTGAGTTTTGAGTTTGCTAAAGGAACGTTTTGCGATTTCAGAAAAGAAAATAATAATGACCCATTTCATTGAACCACCAATGCTGACAGCAGGACCGACCACAAGTTCTAAATAATCCGTAGCTGGGTTAACAATAAAACCAAGAAACATGGCTCCCGCAACAGCTTTCCAGTTAAAACCATCTTCAAAACCCTCAGCCTCGGGAGGCTTCATGATGTCGCGATATTCTTTTAACTCTTTATCGTCAGTGAAGGACATAATTTTCCTTTTTAAAGATATCTTCAGCTTGATCTACAAAAAATTTCTGACGGGTTGGGTCTATATTTCTCCAGCGAATTAAATATTTGCGCATGCGTTCTAAAAAGGGTTTATTGGTTGTGACCCAATTGGTGACTTGTCCTGAAATGCGTTCAATGTCCATATGCATACGGTAACTGCGCACAACTTCGTCGTATTGAGCTGTGAAAGTGACGTATTGAGTAACCCCCAAGTCGTAAGGTGCTAGAACCACTTTGTATTTGATAATGAGTTTTTTACGATCTTTGCCATCGTCAATTTCTTGCGTTTCTATAAATTCGGCAACGATATCACCAAGGGATTCGCCAGACAGACGCTCAAAAAAATCATCTAAATAAGCAATCGCTCCTCTAACTAAATTGGGGTGATAAATAAAAGGGAAAATAATATTCATGTCATTATCGTTGTGCTCGGGCATAGACCATTTTCTTTTACCAGAAGGCACTGCAGAACGCGTAGCCATATAACCGGGGTAAATGGTCGACAACATGACCAAGCCCATAGTGAAGATAATGACATAGACCACGATGAGAGAAGAAAAGTTAATGTTAACCTCGGTCACTAAACCCGAAAATTGCAATAGAATGGCCAAGACCTGTCCTATCAAATAACCGCCAACAGCTCCTAATAAGCTGTAGACAAAAGCTTCGGCTAAAAAGAACAAAAAAATATGAGTTGGGTTCAAGCCAATGGCATTAAAAATGGCAATTTCAGATTTTCTTTCGTAGACCGTGCTGAGCATGGTATTTAAGATAATTAAACCAGCGATGCAAAGCGGTATGATAAGTTTGCTTAACCCACCTATTGAGGTGCGGTAGTTATTGCCAATATAATAAACACCAGGTTTTATAGCCGTGGCAGTTTTTTCATCCATTTTAAACGGAAAGCGACTACCGACATAAAAACGTGCATCGCTGAGCAGCATGAAACGTTGAATTTGAGTCACAAATTCACTGGGTTCAATATTGTTTGGAAAAACAACTGAAACACTGCGGACTTTTGCGCCCAGTTCAGCGGCGATACCATCGGGAATGATAGCTAATTTAGCAGTATCCATAATAACTTCGTTCATATCGGGAATTTCGACTTCGAGCGTTTCCTTATCGTCAGTATTGCCTAGGGTTGGTAGCCCAATCATGGGTACCAATGATAAATTTGGGTTCAAGTCTCTTGCTAGACGATAACGCTGATCGCTGATGAAACCTTTTAATAAAAAGTCATGCCCGAGCATTTTTAATTTTGTTTTGCCAATATCGCTAGTTTTTAAATCCAGTGCTTCAGCTGCAGAAACGGGCAACAGTATTTCATAAGCAAGTGAAGAAGAAAAGCTTTCGCCTTCGATAATAGCAAATGAGTCAGCTAAAGCGATATCGTTGGGAGGTGCTCCAGTGATGGCTGTAATTGCGATAAAAGTTTCACCTTTATTGCTGAGTTCAAGACGAGTTGGAATCTTTTTCCGTAAAATACGACGTGCGTAGGTTGTTGCTTTATTGTGAAAAACATCTCTTAAAACTCTGTAGCTAGATTCATCCATTTCATTGCCACCTGGCCAATGAAAGAATATTCCTGTATATGGAGAGGATTCTGATTTATTGATTAAGGTAGGACTCGCAGTTCGTGATACGCTTGAAAAAGTGAGCATGGTAAAAACCACCAGAATAATAGTTGCCATAGTGAGTGAGGTTCGTATGCGACGTCTGCGCATATTTTGTACACCAATGACAACTGCTGTAGAACTGACAGCACTGTAGCTGGCATCTTCTCCTATGCCTCCCGTGCCTTGAAAAAGCAGGCGCATCTCATCTTTAAAACGAGTGTGCAGTACTAGGGTGGTGAAACAACCAATTGCTCCAAGAACAAAAGCAATAAAAATAGCTTCTGGAGACATGGCAATATTAAAAGCAGGATGTATGTTCCTAAATAGAACATACATAGAAACAAATAAGAGCATGAAACCACCCAATTCGTGTTCCATTTTTTTGAAGTTAAAGATGAGTTTTTGTAAAAAATAACAAAAAGGTAACATCAGACCCATGTATACGAGAATAGCTTTGAGCATATCGCTGTACATATTATCTATTTCCTGGTGTGCTTTTACTTCAGTCCCAAGTGCTTCAGCACTAGTGACGATGACTTCACTGTGTAAATTCTTTTTGTTGAGTTCGACTATTTTAGTGTTTAAAGTATCTCCTTTTTCTAAAAACTGGTCTAATAATTGATTGATAACTCCTTGCATACTAGCACTACGCGATTTATTGAGCATTGCCATATCAATGGCAGCTTGATGATAAAAATCATCTGCAAAATCATTGCGATCACTAAAACCGACACCGTCCGGTCGTTCAAAAGTGCTATTCATGACACAGCGTTTTTGATTGGTGATGACCATGAGTTTGTCTTGTTTAAGTTCAGCGTGTTTTTTATAGAGATAAACACCAATCGGTCCATGTGATACATGGGAATGTGCTGGTGTCAGACCACTAGCGCCATGAATGCCATATTTGTCTGGGTCTGATTGCCCGTCGGCGACTTTTAGCCAATACTTAGATTCTGTGATTGCTGCAGAGCCTACTCTTGTTGGGTCATAACGTTGTTTGATGACGTATTCTTTGCACTCAAATAAAGCTAAAGTGGCACGAGGACTTTTACCTATGTTGCTATTGACTTGTTTAGAAGTTTGGATTCTTCCTTTGTCGATAGTGTGCAGTACTTCTTTAAAATCACTATCCATTTGATAAGCAAGCGGAGCAAGGCCTCTTCTGCTTGCAATTCCATATAAATATAAATTGCCTGCTTCATCGGTGATTCCGCTATAAGTATTGTTAACTTCGCCCCCAATAATAGCAATATTTTCAAGTGAGTCGTAGTTTGTACTAACAGTTCTACGATAGACAGCAACTAGGGTATTTGGAATTGCTTTTGTTGGAATGGGTTTGCCAGTGAACTGGTCCAGGGTGAAGGTTCGAATATGAGTTGACCAAGCCTTAAAAACTTTTTTCCTCGGCTTTATATTGTCAGGTGTGAATAATTCTTTATTTGAACAACATAGTGCAAAGAATTCTCTGGCCCATTTTTGTAAACTGTGAATCTGTTTGAAATCAATTTTCTGGGCATTATCATAAGGCCCAAAAGTACGTCCAACGCTGCTGAAAACAGGTTTCGCAGCTAGTGAAGGAGTGCCAGCTGCTGCTTCGAGGTGCCGTGCAGCTGAATTGAGATCGTTAAAATAATATGGTAATTGCGCAAGTAACCCTTCACTGAGTGCATCGACATAAGGGTTGCTATTTGTTGTATTTTCTAATTCAAGAGCTATCTCATTACATATCTTCCCAAAACCCATAAATACAGTTTCAGCATCTTTAAATAGAAATTTTCTTTCAGGAGTATAATAACACAAACCAAATTGTTTTGTATTGCTGTCTAATTCTAGTGAAATATTTAAAGCAACCTTTTTCACACCTAAAGCATCTCTTATGCTGTCGTTACTTATGTCGTGATCCTCATATTGTTTATTTATTATCTGCCAGCTTTTGAATTGAGTAATAAATTTATCGACAGCACTTTTTAAGAGTTCTCTCTGTATATCATTTTTAGCAATTTGACGGTAGCGTGTGCGTGAACGACCAATGCCAATATCCATTTTATTAAATAGAATAAGGATTTTTAAGGCATTCTTTTTTTCTTCATTTAATTTTGCTATTAGTACTTTTCTTTCACTTTCTGCTAGGGTGGTATACTTATCAGATGAAGCAAACATGATATCTTGGGTCGTGCGGTTGTTTTTGCTTTTGAATTCATCTTGTAGCATGGTTTTAATATAGATGCGTTTGCCGGAGCTTTCATCCATGTCGCTACGCCATTTTTCTAATAATTTCTCATCTTCGAAAGTACTTTTGAGGCGTTTAGCTTTTGCAATAAATTGTTCTAACGAAAGAGCTTTTAGTTTTTGAAAGTAGATTAGGTCTTCATTTTTTTCTTTCTCGAGTTCTTCTTTAGAACCGCTGCTCGCAGAAAAAAAACTGCTGTACGATTCAATGAGTTCTTTTTTTGCTTTTTCTATTGCGTGATCAATTTCTTTTTTTGTTAGTTTGCTTATGTTGAATGCACTTTTTTCGGTTTCTACTTCTTTAGAATCTGCTAGACGTTTTTCTTTATATATGTTATCCAAATGCCAGAGTACATCTATGGATATGTGCAAGTCTTTTTTATCCTCGCTGTTCAACGCTTTTAATTGAAGTTTGGAGTATGATTCCTGATGCAGTTTGGCCAAGCGCCTCTCTTTGCCCATCTCATCACGCACAGTTTCTATATTTTTTGCATCTGCTAAAAGATACCAAGCAAGCGTTCTTTCACCGGCGTATAATTGAGTATGTGCATTCACTGCGACTAACATGACTGAATAGCCAGGTGGGTTCAGTTTGAAATCTTCAAGCAGTTTTAAGAGTATGTGTAAATTGACGGCTCGTTGAGCACCGTAAGCACGAGCGGGTACAACACTGTTGGCATCGATGGCTGCAGTGAAGACTATGACCTTATCATTGAGTTCAGGGTCTTTACCGGGAATGAGAACCCAGTGATTATTAACGCCAGTTTTTTTCCAAAGTGAAGGGATAGATACAGCTTTTGCAGAAATTTCTTTGTTCTTTTTTAAATGACTGATGAGTAGCTCACCTTCTTTATTATCAATAAAAAAGCGTGGTACCGATACTTCAGTATTGAAAACTTTACTTACAGCATGCTGATGGCTTGATTCACCGTCACCGACAAAAATAAATCCAATCACTCCAAAGCGTAGTAATTCTAACCATTCATCACCAGATTCATAGTCCATTACTGCAATAGTATTTTTTAAATCGATACCTTCGGCGAGTTTGAGTCCTTTTGGACCTCCTTTGTGTAAATATACAAGACGAGTATCGAATTGGTTTTTTTGAAAATTTCCTGGACGCATGAGGGTGGGGTGCATGGCTTCAAATTCGAATTTCCCAATACTACCGCAGTTTAGGCTCAATTTCCCTGGTTTGAAGGCTGGAGTATTAAAGTTGATAACGCCAGATTTAAAAGCACTCTTTTTAAAGCGCGCTGCAACGTCTTTTTCTAAAGCAATATTTCCAGGTGTGCCAACTGCTCTTGAATTTGCAGAGATGTTTTCTAAAGAAGTTTTTGTTTCACTAAGGTCACTTGCTTCAAGATGCAAAAAGAACAATGGTAAAAGAAGAGTCATCAACAAAGCACTCAAAAGGGGTTTTACATTTTGGTTATTCATTTCCGCGTGGGTTTCTAGTTTACTTTTAGCAATCAAGACCGAAACTAAACTGCGTTGCATGAGTAGTTTTATAAAAGCCACCACTGACATTTCACAGTCGCGTCGTGCCATTTTGAATTTCTTTTCAAATGCGTTGATCACTGCAATCACATCTCTTTTGCCGTCGATTTGTTTCGCGACAAAAGCACCAAATTCATCGAGTTCATAAGAGCGTTTACTTTCTTTGGGGCGCATTTTTTCAAATAGGCCTTTCCCTCTTCTGAGAATGATAGAAATGTATAAAGTGCCATTTTCTTGTCTTTCCAGTTCTATACCTGGATTCAAAACAGGCACACTATTGAGTGCTTGAAAGCGATCAACTTCTTGTTTGTTTCTTCTGGCAAAAAGTCTCAATGTAGCTGTCCTTGAATATTCATCATTACATCACCATATCGCCATCAATACTACCAATTTTAACTTTAACATCGTCTGGAGTGTCTATGCTTTTAATATTGCCGCG
>Ga0233432_10002673_pt1 | contig 16414 bp, 13 predicted proteins | sample SI_122_August201_6_FD_179870 | JGI IMG/M metagenome (GOLD analysis project Ga0233432, IMG submission 179870) | Seawater microbial communities from Saanich Inlet, British Columbia, Canada - SI_122_August2016_10_MG | ecosystem: Environmental > Aquatic > Marine > Inlet | place: Canada: British...
CATCAGAACCAACAACGTTGTCGATAAAACCACCCATATTGACGGAGTAAATGACAGTGCGCCATGCAAGAACGTCTTCTATGAGCGGCAAGTTTATGTAGGCTTCAGTAGCGGTGCTCATTTCGCCGTCTGTGGTGTCTGAAAAACTAGCCCGCACGCCGGCTTGGAACTCGTTCAATACCGGCTTTTTAGTAATGAGTCGTACCGTTCCCGCCTGAGAGCTGGCGCCAAACAGTGTGCCCTGGGGGCCGGCCAACACCTCAATTCGATCCATATCGGCAATATAGACATCGAGGTTCCGTCCGATTGCCTGGATCGGCTGTTCATCCAGATATAGCGCTACGTTTGGTGCATTACCGGCCGGTTCGACGGCACTGAGCGTCGCCTGATCTGTAGCCATGCCGCGAATATAGAATGTGGAGTTACCCGGCCCTCGGCCGGAAGCTGTCAGATTGGGTTGGTAACGGACGTAGTCGACGAAACTATTGATACCCACATCATCAATCGTCTTAGAATCCAACGCGATGACAGAAATCGCCACGTCCTGGAGATTTTCCGATCGCTTCGCGGCAGTCACAATGACTTCTTCCAATTGCGCGTTGGCAACCTGCGATAGGGCGAAACTGATAGCCACAGCTTTTGTCGCTGTTTTTACGGCGGTGGAGAGCGGCTTGCGATTGAATGAAGTTTGGTTCAGTGCGAAATTATCAACGGGAATAGTCATAATTCTGTTCCAAAAAAAAAGATTAAGTTCGCCTCTATCTATCGGCTGCAGCGGCCGCTGATGTCAGCATTTATGCGTGTAGGCCCCGTCTAATAAACTCACCGTTGCCGTCACTCTGTAAATGTATCCCCGTAAAGCCTGCATAAACAAGCAAACGGGCGCTTCTTTTTTAACACGCCGTCCCCTACAAACGCAACGGATAGGCCGCTGGGCTGGCCTACAAAATCGCCGGTAGGTCCAGTCCGTTGGCGTGAGCGCTCTCAATCGCCTCGGGATACCCCGCATCAGCGTGGCGCATGACACCCGAGGCAGGATCATTCCACAGAACCCGATTCAAGCGGCGCGCTGCGTCTTCCGAACCGTCAGCGCAGATAACCACCCCTGCGTGTTGCGAGAACCCCATACCGACACCCCCGCCGTGGTGAATGCTGACCCAGGTCGCCCCTGATGCCGTATTGACCAGCGCATTCAGCAGCGGCCAGTCCGAGACAGCATCCGATCCATCCCGCATGGCCTCTGTCTCGCGATTTGGGCTCGCTACCGAGCCGCTGTCGAGATGGTCGCGCCCAATGACTATCGGCGCGGATAGCTCTCCAGACGCGACCATTTCGTTGAATGCCAGAGCGAGCTTGTGACGTTGGCCGAGGCCCACCCAGCAGATACGTGCGGGCAACCCCTGGAAAGCAATGCGCTCGCGCGCCATATCCAACCAGTTGTGCAGATGCGGATCATCCGGAATCAGCTCTTTGACCTTCGCATCAGTCTTGTAAATATCTTCGGGATCTCCAGACAACGCCACCCAGCGGAACGGGCCGATACCGCGACAAAACAGCGGGCGCACGTAGGCCGGGACAAAGCCGGGAAAATCGAAGGCATTCGCCAGGCCCTCTTCTTTCGCAACTTGCCGGATATTATTGCCGTAATCGAATGTTGGTATACCCGCCCTCGCCAAATCGAGCATTGCTTGCACGTGAACTTTCATCGATGCGCGCGCGGCCGCTTCGACGTCCTCAGGGGCAGAACGGGATTTTTCACGCCATTCAGCCATCGTCCAGCCTGCCGGCAAATAGCCATTGATGACATCGTGCGCCGAGGTCTGATCTGTGACCATATCAGGTCGCACGCCGCGTCTAATGAGTTCAGGCAGAATGTCCGCAGCGTTCCCCACCAAACCAACAGACTTTGCCTCTCCTGCGCTGGTCCAACGCTGAATCATTTCAAGAGCTTCATCCAGACTGGTCGTCTTCTCATCGACGTAGCGGGTTCGCAGGCGAAAATCTATGCGCTCTTCATCGCACTCTACAGCTAGGCAACAGGCACCCGCGAATGTGGCTGCAAGCGGCTGTGCTCCGCCCATTCCACCCAGCCCCGCGGTAAATATCCATTTTCCCGCAAGTTCTCCTCCGTAGTGCTGACGTCCAGCTTCCATAAACGTCTCATAGGTGCCCTGCACGATCCCCTGGGTCCCAATGTAGATCCATGAGCCGGCCGTCATCTGCCCGTACATCATGAGCCCCTTGCGATCCAGCTCGTTGAAATGTTTCCAACTCGCCCAGTGCGGTACCAGGTTTGAATTTGCAATGAGAACCCGTGGCGCATCCTTATGTGTTTCGACCACACCCACTGGCTTTCCGGACTGTATAAGCAATGTTTGGTCAGCGCGCAGCCGCTTCAAGGTCGCTGCTATCAGATCGAAATCCCGCCATGTGCGAGCCGCTTTCCCGATGCCTCCATAGACGATTAACTCGTCCGGATTTTCGGCAACCTCGCGATCGAGATTGTTGTGCAGCATCCGGTACGGCGCCTCGGTCATCCAGTCAAGGCAATTGAGCTGCGACCCCCTAGGACTTTTAACCGTTCGCTTTTCTGGGCTTTGTTCATCCATTAGTGACTCCTTGTCATGTTCGTTCTAGTGCAAATCGTTCGATTTCTGAGAGGATGGATTTCAAGATCGGGCGCAGTGCGGCGGCTTTTTCTTCGCTAAACCCAAAGGGTGGTGCTTCCGCAACAAGATACGTGCGCTGGGCGAGTTCCATCTGTATGGCATGCACGCCCTCTGCGGGGCGGCCATAATGCCGCGTAGTCCAGCCACCGCGAAAGCGTCCGTTAACAACGTGTGAATAGTCGGGTGCCTGCGTGCAAACATCAGCCACCGATCGTGTTAGTGCCCTGCCGCACGTCGCGCCATTGTTGTCGCCAATATTGAAGTCCGGCAGACGATCATCGAATAAAAACGGGATCTCAGACCGTATCGAGTGACAGTCAAACACCACAACGGCGGCATGTCGTTTACGCAGTCGCTGCAACTCCGCCTCTAACGCTCCATGGTAGGCCGAATGAAAGTGCAGCCTTTTTTCGACCTCCTTGTCTCCCACCGGTTCCGCCCATATCGGGACGTTGTCAAACGACACCTGAGGAATCAATCCTGTTGTGTTGTGACTCGAATACAGAGAACGCCCGGAGGGATCTCGATTTGCGTCGATGACGTAACGATGGAAATTGGCGCGCACAATCGTCGCGTCACTTAGCAAACCATCGTAAAGCCGATCCACGTGCCAGTCGGTATCGGCAAGCAGCCTACCCTGTTCATTGAGACAAGCGCGAACCTCGGGCGGCAAAAATGTTCCACAATGCGGCTGGCCAAGAATCACTGGGCCATTGCCACGAATGATCTCTACTGGGTTCACCGTGAAGAATCCATTCGGACCGGGGCGACACCGTCGACAATCGACAGCTGGTCTGAGTCATGGACAAGCGCCGTCACGGCAGCAATATCACCAGATAAAATTCGGTCGTCTTCCAGCGCCGGACACCGTTTTCGAATGAGCGACATTACCTGCTGCAACCTTGGACTGGTCAAGAGCGGCGCCCGGCATTCGATACCCTGCGCAGCGGCGATGGCCTCAATAGCAACGATGCCGGCGCAGTTGCGGTTCATGGCAGCCAGCCGGTAAGCGGCATGACAAGCCATCGACACATGATCTTCCTGATCGGCTGACGTCGGCGTCGAGTCAATCGAACGCGGATTTGCCAATGCCTTGTTTTCACTCATTAATGCAGCTGAAGTTACCTCAGCGATCATCAGACCGGAGTTAAGCCCCGGTCGCGGCGTCAGGAAAGCGGGCAGGCCGAAGCTCAACTTTGGGTCCACAAGTAGTGCGACACGCCGCTGTGCGACGCATCCCAGCTCGCTAATCGCAAGCGCAATCTGATCCGCCGCGAACGCGACGGGCTCAGCGTGGAAATTGCCGCCAGACACAATTGCCCCGTCGGAGAGCACGAGCGGGTTATCAGTAACCGCATTTGCCTCAATACACAGGGTCGTCCCCGCCTGCCGCATCAGATCAATACACGCACCCGTAACCTGCGGGTTACAGCGCAGACAATAGGGATCCTGAACCCGCTCATCGTCTTCTCGATGACTGTCTCGAATCTCAGAGTCCTCGAGTAAATCGCGTAAAGCTCGTGCAACCTCGATCTGCCCGGGTTGACCGCGGAGTTGATGAAGCTCGTCCAAGAACGGGGCCGTTGTGGCCATCGCTGCATCTACCGACAACGCGCTGGTCGTCAGGGATGCCTGAGCAATTCGCCAGGCATCAAAGAGCCCTGCCAGTGCGAGCGCTGTTGAGACCTGAGTGCCATTAATCATGGCGAGACCTTCCTTTGCAGAGAGGCTGTAGGGCTCTAGCCCTTCCGCCGCCAGCGCGCGTCCGGCAGACTGGACCTGCCCCTGGTAACGAACCTCTCCTTCGCCGATCAGAACGGCAGTCATGTGAGCAAGTGGCGCCAAATCGCCAGAAGCGCCAACAGAACCCTGTGACGGAATGATCGGCAAGATACCGGCCTCGAGGATCGCTTCCATCTGTTCGACAATTGCCCAGCGCGCCCCCGAGGCACCACGGCCCAGGGACAAAAGCTTCAGCGCCATTACCAAACGGGTCACCGCCGGTGAGAGAGGCTCGCCTGTGCCGGCGCTATGCGAGAGGATCAGGTTAAGCTGCAGCTGATTAATATCGTCTTTATCAATGCGAACGGACGCAAGCTTGCCAAAGCCCGTGTTGACTCCGTAGACAGGCGTTTCGCCTGCCCCTGCCGCTGCGACAATATTGGCCGCCCGATCCATGCCCGGGCGCGCCGTGCGATCAAGCTGAAAATACTCGTCACCCCGGTAGATGCGCTCAAGAAGCGACAGTGTGGCCTCGCCGGGCGACAGCAGGATGCTCATACTGCCTCCATGGCACTGATTCGTCTCACGAGCGGCGTGGCACCAATGTGATAACTCAATTGCGCTGGATGGCTGACATTCCACACCGCGAGCTCGCCCCGTCCGCCCTTGACCAGCGTGCCAAACTCGCCGCCCAGCCCCAATGCGAGAGCCGCCTCTCGCGTCGTCCCCAGCAACGCCTCTTCCGGCGTCAAACCAAATAAATTGCAAGCCAGATTCATTGCAAGCAACAGCGACGACAGCGGCGAGCTACCCGGGTTACAGTCAGTAGCGACGGACATGCCTACGCCGGCGTCGCGCATCGCCGCCACTGGCGGCTGTTGTGATTGTCTTAGCGCGTAAAAGGCGCCGGGCAATAGCACCGCCCCGGTTCCCGCGGCTGCGAGTGCCGCCACGTCGCTCTTCGCCAGATACTCAAGATGATCGACAGACAACGCTTGGTATTCGGCAGCAAGCACAGCCCCCCGCTGATTCGAAAGCTGTTCTGCATGGAGCCTTACTGGCAGACCCAGCGCGACAGCTTTGTCAAAAAGCCTAGCGATCTGCGCAACGCTGAAACCGATCGTCTCACAAAATCCGTCGACCGAATCGACCAGCCCCTCAGCTGCCGCTCTCTCAAGCCCCGGGATCGCCACCTCATCAAGGTAGCGGTCCGCCTCATCCTTGTATTCAACCGGTAGAGTGTGTGCGGCGAGCCATGTTGTAACGATTTTGACCGGTCGCAAATCTCCGAGTCGGCGCGCGATACGCAACATTCGGATTTCGTCGTCTATGGTCAAGCCGTAACCGGATTTGATTTCGACGACGGCGACGCCGTCTGCCAGAAGCCGGTCAAGGCGCACTAGGGATTGACGGGTTAATTCCTCATCACTCGCTGCGCGAGTCGCCTTTACGGTAGACAGGATTCCTCCGCCAGCCCGGGCAAGCTCCTCGTAGGTTGCCCCTCCGAGTCGCATTTCAAACTCACCGGCCCGGTCACCCCCGTGCACCAGGTGTGTGTGACAGTCGATCAGAGCAGGGGTGACCAACGCGCCGCCGAGATCAATCTTCGCCGAGTCCAGATAGACAGGTGGCATTGCTTTTGCCTCCCCCACCCACTCGATATAACCGTCTCGCAAGCAAAAGGCGGCATCGCTGATCAGGCCATAGGGAACGTCGCCCTTGACCATAGTCGCCAGCAGGCAATTGTCGTACACATGCGTATTCATGAAGCCAACATCTATAAACCGGTGCTACAATTTAATATGTGCATACATATTAGTCAAAAACCATGCAAGAGCAGATTCTTTTCGCCACTAATGTGCTGACGGCGAGCGGCTGGCAGCACAATGCCCACGTCATTATCGACACCGAAGGACGTCTTCGCGCCGTTGCTGAGGGGCAGCCGCTCGGGGCTCGCCGGTTCGATGTTCTTTTGCCCGCACCGGCCAATGTCCATAGCCACAGCTTTCAACGGGCAATGGCGGGACTAACGGAACACCGCGAGCGTCGGGGAGAGGATAATTTCTGGAGCTGGCGACAGCTGATGTATCAATTTCTCGAACGTCTAGATCCTGAGGATATCGAAGCAATAGCGGCCCACGTGCAGATGGAGATGCTCGAGGCGGGCTACGCCAGCGTCGGCGAGTTCCACTACCTTCACCATCAGCGCGATGGAAATTCGTATGACAACCCGGCAGAGCTCAGTTATCGGGTTTTAAATGCGGCCAAGACGAGTGGAATTGGCCTTACACACCTGCCGGTTTTGTATATGCGGGCCGGTCTCGATGGCGGGATGCTCACAGACGGTCAATTACGATTCGGCTGCACACTCGATCGATTCACCGAGCTCTACGACGCATTGATTGCAGCGTTTCGGGACAGTCCGAAGGACTTCCGCCTCGGCATCGCTCCACACTCGCTCCGGGCGGTTGATCGGGACGGACTCCAACTGGCCACCGACTTGGCCTGCGACGGCCCGATTCACATCCATATCGCCGAGCAAACGGCCGAGGTGGAAGCGGTCAGACATTCACTGGGTGCGACGCCTGTCGGCTGGCTGCTCGATCACGCGCCAGTAGACGAGCATTGGTGCCTCGTACATGCGACGCACAGCGACGAATCCGAACTCAGGAAACTCGCCGCGTCGCATGCTGTCGCCGGTCTGTGCCCCATTACGGAAGCGAATCTCGGCGACGGTATTTTCGACGCCGTCACATTTACTGAGCATGGCGGAAGACTGGCGATTGGATCAGATTCCAATGTGCGCATAGCGCTCGCAGAAGAGCTCCGCCTGCTCGAGTACTCTCAACGCCTGCATCATCGGGCGCGGGTCCAGTTGAGTGATGATAATCTGTCGTGCGGACGCTTCCTGTATGAACAAGCGAATCGAGGCGGCGCGCAGGCACTCGCTCGGGACGCCGGACGCATAGAAGTCGGCGCACTGGCTGACCTAGTCGCACTGGATGGTGAACATACCGCACTGCGCAATCGACACGGAGACGAGCTCCTAGATGCCTGGATTTTCGCCGCCGATGACAGATTGGTAACGGACGTCTGGTCAGCCGGCCGACATGTCGTACAGGAAGGCCGACATATCAGGCGCGACGCCATCAGCAGGGCGTTCAACACTGTTATGGACAACCTGATGTCAGCGCGATGAGCAGGCACAGTCACCAATCAATCCGAGAATCGATTCGACGGCGCCTAACGAGCGGCGAATGGCTACCGGGTGCGCTCATGCCGGGAGAGACCGAGATAGCCGCGGAATTCGGTTGTGCCCGATCTACAGTAAATCGCGCCCTGCGAGGACTGGCTGAAGAAGGCCTGATCGAGCGAAAACGTCGCGCGGGCACCCGGATACTGGAGCTGCCCGTAAGGCGCGCCCACTTCGACCTGTCACTGATTCGGCAGGAGGTCGAATCGATGGGATCCACATACCTGCCGCAGGTAGTCCTCAGAGAGATCGTGCCCCCTCCAAAACGCATTGCCGAGCGTCTCAAGCTTGAGCCTTCGGAGCCGCTGTTGCACCTCGAGACGGTTCACCTCGCTTCCAGCCACCCACACGCTTTTGAGGACCGCTGGGTTAATATTGACGCAGCACCCGGCATTCTCGACGCGCCGCTCGATAAGATCAGTGTCAATGAATGGCTAATTCGCGAGGTGCCCTATTCCAGCGGCGATGTTATTTTTGCAGCGCAAAATGCCGGGCCCCGCGAAGCAAAGGCCCTGAATACGTTGCCGGGTGATGCGCTGTTCACGATTGACCGAGCGACATGGTTTAACGATGTCTATGTTACTGCGGTCAAGCTGTTCTACCCCCCTGGACATGAGCTTCGGACGACCCTCTGACAACGGTCAGCCCATGGGCTGCCCTGTCTTCCCTACAGTCTTGTGCTTGGCTAACCACCTACTTCTTTTTTCGGCAACCAGGCCTTCCGCTGCTATCCATATGATCGGACGCCACATACACTCCAAAAACATACCCTGCTAGCACGGTGCCTGGAAAAATGACAATCGAGAGGCTGACAATACAGGACCTGAAAAGCTTCCCACGGGTGCCATGGAAAAACGGTAACGGACACACAAGAGAACTAGCGGCGAGTGACCGCGGGATGGATTCCAAAGAACCTGTCTGGCGTATCAGTCAGGCCGACATCGTTCACAATACAGCTTTTTCTTCATTCCCATATTACAACCGCAGCCTTGTCCTGATCGACGGCGCCGGGCTTGGACTCACCCACGTTGACCAGCCCCCACACACGCTAAAAAAGCCATTGGACACTGCGCACTTCTCAGGGAAATACGAGACACTGCCCACGTTGATAGACGGCAGCGTTCGAGTATTAAACATCATGGCTCAGGCCAGAGATTGCCAGGTGAAGTTAACAACCGTCTCGACCCCGACAACCGTACACGTCGACTGCACCTACCTCGCGCTGTTTGTTGTGAGCGGCGAACCATCACTGGATAGGCTGGGCGAGTCGGAGCTCGTATCCTTTTCAGCGGAAAATTTCGTACAAATCTATCAGCCCTGCAGCGGTGACTACCTCTTTAGCGGCGGTAGCGTAATCGTTATTCAGATCAGCTGATTGTCTCCTAAAGATATTGGCAAGCTAGTTCGGCATGTACTCACAACACTCCTTATATCCCGCCTAAACCTCGCTAGGGAGTAACAAGGGATATGGCGGAGAGCGAGGGATTCGAACCCTCGATACCTTACGGTATACACACTTTCCAGGCGTGCGCCTTCGACCACTCGGCCAGCTCTCCGTGGGCGCCGATGTTAGCACAGTGATAAGCGCCTGAACCGATGGCCTAGCCTAAAACGAGGTGCCCACCTCGAGACTGAGGTGATACTTCTCCGAAGACTGAGGACCATTCAGATCAAGGAATAAAGGCCGAGCATAAGAAACCTCCGCATACCACTTATCCGCAAACGGCATGCGCAAAAAAACCTCAGCATCAAGCTGCTTACCACCAAATGCGTTCGGATTTGTCACGGGCGCGGGGTACGGAAACGCCAGATTGGCAACCCTCAACGAGGCGTCCTCACCATGAATATCATCACGCCAACGATAGTCCAGCCGCACCCCGGGCTTCAGTACTGATGAGCCATTCCACATAACCCAACCACCAACGCTCGCTTTGTTACCGAGGCGATAATCACGGTCATTCTTGCCCGTACGAACAGCAATGCTGGCGTCCAGGCCCCAATCCCAGCGAGCCTCATACTTACGGAAGCTTAAAAAGAGTGGAAAATCCCATGTGCCTGAGCCTAATTGCATGGTGTAGGGCAGTTGCTGATTTCCAGGCGCCCTGGGAGTGTCACCTTCTTCATCAATGGAACCGGTGGGCGCACTCACCCCCAGTCCCGCCTTCCATACACTGTTTACGGTCTGCTTAAGCCTCCTATCCAACACCACTGCCAGATCACCCACGCCGTCGGAGCTGATATTGAAAGCGTCATAACCCGGGACAATAGAGATGTGGTCAGTGCTTTGCTTCACCATCGGCAGCTGAGCCCTCACTGTCAAAGTATCGGTTAAGTCAAAAGCCACCCTCAGGGCATGAACTTCCTGCTTAATCTCAGTAGGCACAACCGGATAGTTTGTATCGGTGCGTGGCTCTACCCCCGGGGTGAACAGCACGTCGTCGTAAGACACACTGTTAGTCCCTATGTAGTACTCGTCGTAATCTGAGACCGCATACGTATAGGAAACATGCCAACGGCTATCCAACATTGCTCTTTCAGAATCGCTAATAACGTTTGCAGCAAAAAGCTCTTCTATCGAAAGATCCAATAAATCCGTGGGCACTTTTTGTGCAAATGTTGTCGCGCTACAACAGACGGTTAGCGCTGCGGCACAAAGCCTAATGATGCGGTACTTTACGAAAGTTCTAAATTCCATTTTAAAAAACCTCCCCATCATCCTTGTCAATATCCCGGTTCGCCCTACCGGATTTATTTTTGCAACAGGCATCCAGGACCTCTTGTAATGCTGCTGGACGGATAGGCTTGGTAAGGTAGTCCGCCATGCCCTCGGCTAAATACTTTGCCCGATCTCCGCTCATCGCGTGGGCCGACAATCCCACTACCACGCACTCTGCGTTAATCAAATCACGGCGCTGGAGCGCGCGAATTTGGCGTGTCGCCTCCAACCCATCCATTCTGGGCATTTGAATATCCATCAACACCAGATCAAAAACTTGCGATTCAAAGGCCTCCACCGCCGCTAGGCCGTCGGCCACCACCCTGATTTCCATGACCAAATCCGCCAGCATTTCGCTAATAATGAACTGGTTGACCTCCGAATCTTCGGCAACCAAAACCCTGAGCTCATACCGAGCTGATCCTGCCTGCTCTCTTTGCTTGATTTCTGGCGCGACATCAGCCAAGTCAGGATTGGTAAGCCTCCCCAGGCGCGCCGACTCTGATCTGGCCTGACTAGCGGTCAATGCAGAAATAGAGGGACCGAGCGTCTCATCGGAAGATGCCTCTAAAAGCGGAATCTCGAATACAAAAATGCTGCCTCGGGCTGGGTTAGGCTGGTAACCAATGGAGCCTTCCATCAAGGTCGCCAACTGTCTGGCAATCGCCAACCCCAAACCGGTTCCACCATGCGCCCGAGTCAGACTCACATCTACCTGAAAAAACTCTCCAAAGATGCGCTCTGCATCCTCTGCAAGAATACCCGGCCCAGTATCTTCAACACTGAACTTTAACTTGGGCGAGACGGCGTCATCGATCACACGAACAAGCAAAGTGACAGACCCACTATCCGTGAATTTAATCGCATTACCAATTAAATTAAGTAGCACCTGTCGAATACGCCCTGGGTCGCCAACTATGCGTCGCGGCACGCTCTCACCCATGTCAAAGTGCAGTTGAAGCCCTTTCTGCTTGGCCGTTTCTGCAAATAGCGCTTCGATCGAAGAAATGCTATCCGCGAAGTCGAAAGTTTCTCGTATGAGAACCAAGCGGCCCGCCTCAATCTTGGTGAAATCAAGAATATCGTCAATGATCGTCAGCAAGGCCTCAGATGATCGCTCGATCGTCTCAAAGTATGCTCTCTGCTGATCACTCAGTTGACCTCGCTTTAGCAAGGTGATCATGCCCATAACACCGTTCATAGGGGTGCGTATCTCGTGAGACATATTCGCTAGAAAACTTGTTTTAGAGCGCGCGGCCGTCTCCGCTTCATCCCTCGCCTTCACCAGCGCGGCGATCATATTTTTGAGTCGTTGCTCCCGATCTTCAGTTCGGACCATTAGCTCGTTGAAGGCGTCTACCACCAGCCCCAGCTCGTTGTTCTGCTGGTAGGAGAACCGTCGGCCGTAGTCCTCACGTTCCGTGACTTCAGACATCATTGCCGCAAGGTCAGCCAGAGGTTGAGTTACTCGGGCATTTAAAGCTCTCGACAGCGCATACGCGGCTAAGATACCCACTAACCAAAGCAGCCCAGCCAAAACAGAAACCCATATCAAACGCTCATAAACCGGCCACAGGTTTACCGCCACGCTCAACGAGGCAATTTGTTCTCCTTCTAGCTGAACAGGAATCCTCAGTGTCTCCGAGTACGCACTCTCCAAGAGCTCGTCAGGCGACGATTCTGCGAGTCGGTAGCGCGCAAAATCGGTTCCGTCTAACAATACAAGCCGCGCGTCGATTACATCCGGCGCCGAATCCAACCCTCTCAAAAGCTCTGCGGCCGTACCCGGGTCCCGAAAAACGACAGAAGCGGTCAAATTGGAGGCCAGCACGCTCGCCAAAGCAGAGGTGCTCTCCAAAAGCTCTTCCTTAGCGCCCATCAGAGAGACAGCCAGTAAGACAAACAGGAACACTCCACCCACCATACTGGTGATAAAAGCACCTACTTTTGCGAGGTGCCGATGGATAGAGTGTTGTCCGATTCGACTAAGCATCACCCGAAAGGTCTCCCACCACCTCAGATAGCTGCAGTAACTTGCTACTAGCCCTCAAGCCTGCCGATTCCAGCACCTCGAGATTAATGACCAGCTTCATCCTCGCGCCATTGCGCTTCAGCTCAATCATGCCGCCTTTTCTGGCAAACCCTGGCTGATCACTTACCCACAGCACACCCCTGGCAGCCACCAATTTCTCTGCGTTGTCATTGAAAGATTCAAAGACCACATCACAGCCATTGACTTGATGTGAAACGAGGGGCCTCACCTCACGATCACCAGACTCAGTGGCAACGATCTCCTGTAATAGCGTCGCGAGTTCTGACGCCGGAGCAATGCAAAAAATCCTTGCAGATTGGTCATCTGGCCAACTGACAAACTGCGATAACCGCAATAAAAAAACGGCCTTCAACTCGTTTTCAGTCAAGCCGGGCGCAGCGCTTGAGGGCAGCGAGAAGGCAATCAGGGCAACAGTTAGCAGGGCGCTCGAGAGAGCGCTACGACGCATTAGCCTCAAGGTCATGAAGACTACTGTCGCCCAATACGCTGGGGATCGATCGGAATCACACCAGAACTCCGCCACGGTGTGATATCGATACCCCCTCTACGCTGATAGAAGGCAACGACGTCAAGGGATTTCAGACCCAGACCCATCAGATCTGAGTAAATCTGCTCAACACATTGCTCATGAAAGCCCTGATGCGAGCGGTAAGCATCGAGATAGGTCGCTAGGCTGGCATGATCGATGGGCGGACCCGAATAGCGGACCCACAGACTGCCCCAATCTGGTTGCGCGGTGACCGGGCAAAGCGATCGAAGACTGTGACTTACAAGGTGTTCAGACACGACATTCCCCTTCCCTGGTGAAATCGTCAAAACAGTGGCATCGATTATGGCAAGCCCTTCGCTTGTGTTGCAAGCGGGCAGATTCACGCCAACCAACTCACGAGTAAGACTCGCCAACCGGTCCACCGGCGTGCAAGACAGCGACACCGTAGCGCTCACACACGCTGAAACATCGCGCACTATCGCCTGTATCGCCGCCTCATGAGTCTCGAAATGGTGATGATTCAGGGAGTTTAGGTAGAGCTTGAGAGACTTGGATTCTACGGTCGCGGGCGAGTCCGCCGGAATAGCCAGCACCCCCACCCAATGCTCCACCGTTTGCTGGACACACCACGACATCTCATAACAGTGCCAAATGTCCCATCCGTGACCGATGCAAGAAAACGGACGGTGACGTTCAATGCGCTCAAGTACATGTGGCGCATAAGACAGCGGCGCAGGGACGGCTTGACCGAGAACGCCTTTCATAAACTTTAGGTGCGCAACCGTCGACCGGTTTTGAGTAAATGCGCCGCGTACCAATACGCCACCAACGTGAAAGCCCCGATCATGGCGAACGCAAATCCAACGCTGACATCGCTCACACCCAACACACCATAACGGAAGGCGTTTACCACGTAGACCAACGGATTGGCTTGCGAAACCGTTGCCCAAAATTCCGGCAGCAAGTCCAGAGAGTAAAACACGCCCCCTAAGTAGGTTAACGGCGTGAGGACAAATGCAGGAACAATATTGATGTCATCGAAGGTATTGGCAAATACGGCATTGATCAGACCGCATAACGAAAAAAGGATAGAGGTCATCGCCACCACGGCAACCACCACAATGTAACTATGTATGCTGAGATCCACGAACAAAGACGCTACCAGCGTCACAATGACTGCCACCAACATGCCGCGACTGACACCACCACTGACGAAACCCAAAAGAATAATGTGATTGGGCGTAGGAGAGACCAGTAACTCCTCAATGCTGTTATTAAATTTTGAACCAAAAAATGAGGACACCACATTGGCGTACGAGTTGGTGACAATGGCCATCATAATGAGCCCCGGCACCACGAACTCCATGTAGCTAACACCGCCCATCTCACCAATACGCGAACCAATCAGGTTACCGAATATCAGGAAATAAAGTGACATTGTGATCGCCGAGGGCAACAGTGTCTGGGTCCAGATACGCGTGTATCGGCGAATCTCCTTGCGCATGAGCGTCAGCAATGCCACCCATTGCTCGTAGGGAGTCATGACGCCTGCTCCAGTAGCGATACAAACATTTGCTCAAGCCGATTCTCTCGATTACGCATACTGATAATGCTCACACCTCTCTGATGCAAGCCCGCCATGAGCTCAGCCAGATCTTGTCCCCGATCGATCTGCGCTTCGATGCTGTAATCGTCTTTTCGGGTGATGGTGAAACCCTGCACCGAGAGGTCCTGGGGCAGAGTCTCACGCGAATCCAGAATGAAAATTTCTCGATGCAGTTCTCTCAAAAGGTTCTTCATCGACGTGTTAGTCACGATTTTTCCGTGATTGATGATGGCGATATTGCGGCAGAGAGACTCCGCTTCCTCGAGATAATGCGTGGTCAGAATGATCGTTGTCCCCGCTGCATTGATCTCGCGCAAAAAATTGTACATCGAACGCCGCATCTCGATATCAACACCGGCAGTGGGCTCATCAAGAATTAGAACGCTAGGCTCATGGATCAACGCTCTCGCGATCATTAATCGCCGCTTCATTCCGCCCGAGAGCATTCGAGCTCGAACATGTCGCTTATCCGCCAGCCCCAGCTTCTCCAGGTACAGATCTATTCTCCCGAGCGCGGTTTTGAGCGGTATACCGTAATAACCGGCTTGATGAATCAAAATGTCTTCAACGCTTTCAAACACATTGAAATTAAATTCCTGTGGCACGACGCCAAGGTGACGTTTCGCTCCCGCAAAGTTCTCATCAATATCGATTCCTTTTACACGCACGGTGCCCGCTGACTTTTGAACCAATGAACAGATCACACCAATCGTGGTCGACTTACCTGCGCCATTGGGTCCCAATAATGCGAAGAAATCGCCTTTCTCCACCTGCAAATCGATCCCTTTTAACGCTTGCAATCCATTGGCGTAGGTTTTTTCTAGTCCGGTGATTTCAAGGGCGGGGGGCATGAATTGTTACCTTCTCCGAGGAGATTCAGAAAGCGGCGTAGTGTAACCAATCCCGCCACCCATCAGAAGGAAGTCAAATTCGCCCTTGACGGGCCTGAAGGGGGTAACTAACATGCGCGCCTGCTGTTATTAGGATCACTGTCCCCTTCGTCTAGTGGCCTAGGACACCGCCCTTTCACGGCGGGAACAGGGGTTCGAACCCCCTAGGGGACGCCATTTTAGCGGGTGTAGCTCAGTTGGTAGAGCGCGACCTTGCCAAGGTCGAGGTCACGAGTTCGAACCTCGTTACCCGCTCCATATCTCGATAAATCAAGCGTTTGTGGCGCATTGCTAGATGTGGCTACGACGCTTGCTTTGTCTTCCGGCAGTGAATTTGGATCGCTACGGCAGACAGCCAGCAAAACCCTCTCCCAGAATCTTTCCCTGATTGATTCTTCACCCCAACGGCCGCCGCCGCAGCAGATACTGTTACCCCTACCACCGACATTCCCGAAAATCAGGGCGAATGCGCTGGAAAAAGGGGATCGTTGCCGTGTGGGATAAACGCTGCACCCGGCTCTACGTTGTCAAAGATTATTGTCCTGAACACCGCTGCATGCGTCGTATGACGATCGAGGGTGATGCGTCATTTTATTGGCTGTCGCTCAGTTCATAGAGCGCAACTTTGCCAAGGTGGAAGTCGCGAGTTCGAACCTCGCTTCCCGCTCAATTTCTCTTGCTCTTTAAACGCCGCGTTATGCGCTAACACCAGATTTACTGTGGCTCATCATTGGCGTCATCCAGCTTAATAGACAAGCTATTAATACAATAGCGTTGCCCGGTTTCGGTAGGCCCATCAGGGAACACATGCCCGAGATGTCCACCACAACGCTGGCAGAGGACCTCGGTCCGAACCATGCCATGGCTGGTGTCGCGGCTTTCCACAACTACCCCCTCAATCGCGGGTCGGTCAAAGCTCGGCCAGCCACACCCGGCATCAAATTTTGTGTTCGACCTAAAAAGCGTTTCGCCGCAACCACGACAACGATAAGTACCGTCCTCCCAAACATTCCAA
>Ga0233432_10002675_pt1 | contig 16411 bp, 15 predicted proteins | sample SI_122_August201_6_FD_179870 | JGI IMG/M metagenome (GOLD analysis project Ga0233432, IMG submission 179870) | Seawater microbial communities from Saanich Inlet, British Columbia, Canada - SI_122_August2016_10_MG | ecosystem: Environmental > Aquatic > Marine > Inlet | place: Canada: British...
CGGGATAAGAAGCCATTTCTACTCGCTAAATCTCACAAAATATGAGTTGGATGCCTTTGGCAATAAAATCAGCCTTTTCTCAAATGCTCGAATCGAGCAGGATATGCCAAAGCCGACCGACTTCCTACAGCAACATGGAAGCCAAAAGGGTTGAAGTCGTTCACAGGCCGATAAAAACTTCGTGAAACACAAGCAGTTAAAGGAAATATGAGCGAAAATCAGGAAGTCTACAATCCTCCTTCCAGAGTCAGCGTCGGAGCCCACTTGGGCACCATGGAAGCTTACCAAGACCTTTACCAGCGGAGTATTCTGGACCCTTCATCTTTCTGGGCAGAACAAGCTCGAGAAAACCTGAACTGGAAGCACGATTTCGACCAAACCATGGACTGCAATCTCGTAGATGGGATGATGGCATGGTTCGTCGGTGGAAAGCTCAACGTCTGCGAAAACTGTGTTGACCGCCATGTAGAAAAGAGAGGCGACCAGGTTGCCATCCTATGGGAGGGAGACGAACCCGGTGACGTCAGAGAAATCACTTACCGCGAACTACAAATGGAAGTCTGCCGCATGGCCAACGTCTTCCGTCACAATGGCATTGGCAAAGGGGACCGAGTCGCCATTTACATGCCCATGATTCCTGAAGCCGCGATGGCCATGTTAGCCTGCGCAAGAATTGGTGCGGTTCACAGTGTTGTCTTCGCCGGATTCAGTGCCGAATCCCTTCGAGACCGCATCAACGACGCCCGCTGCACGGCAGTCATCACCGCAGACGAAGGCAAGCGCGGCCGAAAAATCATCCCTCTCAAAAGAACCGTCGATGAGGCCGTCATGGCCTGCCCAACCATCCAACACGTCTTTGTCTATGAGCACACCGGCGCCAAGGTTCCTTTCTTTCCACCTCGAGATATCGACCTGAAAGAAGAAATGAAATCTGAGAGACCCTACTGCCCCATCGAGCACATGGATAGCGAAGACACGCTCTTCCTCCTCTACACATCTGGAAGTACAGGCAAACCGAAGGGAATCGCCCACACGAGTGCTGGATACCTTCTTTACACCATGCTCACCCATCGCTATGTCTTTGATTATCGCGATGGCGACATCTACGCCTGCGTGGCTGACATTGGCTGGATCACCGGTCATAGCTACGTTGTCTATGGCCCCTTGGCCAACGGCGCCACCACAGTGATGTTTGAATCTATTCCTACCTATCCCGACAGCGGCCGATACTGGGATATGGTCGAACGCCTCAAGATCACCCAATTCTACACAGCACCAACCGCCATTCGTGCCATTGCCAAGGATGGCGATGACTATGTAAAAAAGTACGACCGAAGCTCCCTAAGAGTTCTCGGATCCGTTGGAGAGCCCATCAACCCAGAAGTCTGGAAGTGGTACTACGACGTCGTCGGTGAAGGTCGCTGTAGCATCGTCGACACCTGGTGGCAAACGGAAACCGGTGGGATCATGATCACTCCTCTAGCTGGCGCGACTCCAGCCAAACCAGGCTCGGCCACGTTCCCCTTCCTCGGTATCGAACCCGTGATTCTGGATGAGAAAGGCAATGAACTAGAAGGCAATGGTGTCAGCGGCCTCCTAGCCATCAAGAAACCTTGGCCCTCTATGGCCAGAACCATTCAAGGTGACCATGAACGCTTCATGCAGACTTACCTGACCGTTTATCCCGGTTATTACTTCACAGGAGATGGCTGTCGCAGAGACGAAGACGGCTATTACTGGATCACCGGCCGAGTCGACGATGTCATCAATGTCTCAGGTCACCGTATGGGAACAGCCGAAGTCGAGAGTGCTCTGGTCACCCACAGTAGTTGCGCCGAAGCAGCCGTCGTTGGCTTCCCACACGAGATCAAGGGACAAGGTATTTTTGCCTATGTCATCCTCAAGGAAGGCTACGAAGAAACTCCCGATCTGGTTGGAGAGCTCAAGAACGAAGTGAGGCACCACATCGGCCCGATCGCCACTCCCGACTTCATCCTCATCACTCCGGGCTTGCCCAAGACTCGCTCGGGGAAGATCATGAGGCGAATTCTCCGCAAAGTTGCCAGTTTGGAAAGCGACCAACTTGGAGACATTTCCACTTTAGCCGACCCCTCCATCGTCGAAGTTCTGATTTCTAAAAGGGAAAATCTGAACTGACGTTGGGTTGAGAATCAGCCCTGAGCTTTCAGGCTGATCAGCATCTCTATCAAAGAGTCTCTCCAAGGTCGTTGGGCGACTCCTGTGCCCTCAACAGTTGAGGAGCAATCCATTGCACTGAATGAAGGCCGACGGGCTGGAGTTGGGTACTCTTCGGTTGAGATGGCTCCAACTGGAATTTTCTTTTCCAAGATCCCCAGAGAGAAAGCTTCTTCTTGAATAGCAACGGCGAAGTCATGCCAAGAGATAACGCCCTCATCACACCAGTGGTAAACACCACTCAGTTGGTTTGCCTCACACATATCCCACAGGCACTCGGCTAAGCCTCTCGCCCAGGTGGGGCAACCCCTTTGGTCTGAGACCACGCCTAGTGAATCTTTCTCTTTCATCAATCGCAACATGGTTTTGACGAAGTTGTTTCCATGAGCTGAGTAAAGCCAAGACGTCCTGATGATAACTCCAGTCCGTGGCAGATGCTTTAGGACTGACTCCTCCCCTTTTCTTTTACTCATACCATAGACCCCCAGGGGTGATGTCGTATCTGTCGAAAGATATGGCACGGAAGCCGTTCCATCAAAAACAAAGTCCGTAGACACCTGAAGGAGCCGACAGTTACAGGTGGCACAGGCTTTGGCCAAAGCTTCGACGGCCAAAGCATTGATGCCATAAGCTTTGCCTTCCTCCTCTTCTGCTCGATCGACAGCCGTGTAGGCTGCCGCATTAATCACCACATCTGGCCTGAGGTTCTTTAGCAGATCTTCGATTGCTTCTGGGCGCTCAAGGTCCCACTCCTTTCGTCCCCACTGATGTAGCTCGATGCCCTTCTTGCGTTGAGTGCTGAGTAACTCGGTAGAAAGTTGCCCTCCCTCACCTAGTACAAGAACCTTCAACCAGCGACCTCCAACTCCTCCCGGCTAAAATCTGACAGGAGCAAACCAGCCTGATCTTTCTCTGAAACATTGAACTCCATGTCTGGCCATTCGATTCCAAGAGCAGGGTCATTCCAAAGCAAAGTGTGTTCGGATTCCGGGTGATAAAAGTCAGTACATTTATAGACAAAAAGAGCCTTTTCAGAAAGGGTTAAAAAGCCGTGTGCAAAACCTGGGCTAATATAAAGCTGACGGTGGTTTTCTGACGAAAGCAAAAAACTCTCACCTCGGCCAAACGTTGGTGAGTCGGGACGAATGTCCACCACGACATCGAGAGCTTCTCCCAAAGCAACCTGGACCAACTTCCCCTGACTGTGAGGATTCTGAAAATGAAGCCCCCTGAGCACCCCTTTCGAAGATAGAGAGGCATTATCCTGAACAAAGTCCAGGTCGAGGCCATGATCTAGGAAGTTGCGTCGACTATAGGTTTCTTTAAAAAAACCACGTTGGTCCCCATGAACCTTGGGTTCGATAAGAAAAACTCCCTTCAGTTCAGTCTCATGAATGTTCAAGAACCTTCTCCCAGACGAATAAGGTACTGACCGTATTCATTCTTCTCCATAGCTTTCCCCAGAGCGATCAGCTGGCCAGAATCTATCCAACCCTTTCTCCAGGCAATTTCCTCTATACAAGAAACTTTGAGGCCCTGCCTTTTCTCTAGGGTCTCGACAAAAGCTCCAGCTTCCTGAAGAGACTCATGGGTTCCTGTGTCCAACCAAGCCATTCCCCTACTCATTAGTTCAACAGACAGCTTATTATCTTCCAAATAAAGCCGATTCAGATCGGTGATTTCTAGTTCTCCTCTAGGAGATGGCTTCAGGTTCTTGGCTTTCTCGACAACCGTCTCATCATAAAAATAAAGACCGACCACTGCATAATTTGATTTTGGATTCTCAGGCTTTTCTTCTATTGTCAGCACTCTTCCTTCCTGATCAAAATCCACCACGCCATATCGTTCGGGATCCTTCACATAGTAACCAAAAACTGTGGCTCCCTTTTTAAGCTCAGATGCCTGCTTGAGTATGTTAGTAAATCCGTATCCGTAGAAGATATTATCTCCAAGAATGAGCGCGGCAGGTCCTCCCTGAAGAAAACTTTCCCCGATAATAAAAGCTTGAGCTAAACCATCTGGGCTTGGCTGTTCTGCGTAACTCAGCTCCAGCCCAAGATCTTTTCCATCACCCAACAGTCTCTCAAAATTCGGTAGATCTGCTGGAGTTGAAATGATTAAAATCTCCCTAATCCCAGCTAGCATCAACACTGACAGAGGGTAGTAGATCATCGGTTTATCATAAACCGGCAATAGTTGTTTACTGACGACCTTCGTCAGAGGATGAAGTCGAGTGCCGGATCCACCGGCGAGAATGATGCCTTTCATGACCCTAAACCTAAACGTTGTCCCTGATATGCCCCTGACTGCACCCTCGACCACCATGCCTCGTTGTCCAGATACCACTGAATGGTCTTTTCGAGTCCACTTTCGAAGGTCTCTTCCGGTTTCCAACCCAGTTCTCTCTCGATCTTAGAAGCATCAATGGCATAGCGGTGATCGTGACCAGGTCGATCTTTCACGAAGGTAATTTGATCTGCATAGGAACAACCGTCCTTGCGAGGCTTAAGTTTATCTAAACGGAAACAGAGGGTTTTCACAACATCGATATTCTTCTTTTCGTTGTGACCTCCGATATTATAGGTCTCTCCCAGAACTCCCTTTTCCAAAACCACTCGCAGAGCTCTAGCGTGATCGTCTACATACAACCAGTCCCTCACTTGAGCCCCTTCACCATAAACTGGCAGGGGTTCGCCCTCAAGAGCTTTCAGAATGATCAGAGGAATCAGCTTTTCTGGAAAGTGATATGGACCATAGTTATTAGAACAGTTGGTTAGAAGTATAGGGAATCCATAAGTGTGGTGCCAAGCTCTCACCAAGTGATCTGAAGAAGCTTTACTCGCCGAATAGGGAGAATTAGGGTGATAAGGAGTTTCTTCAGTAAAAAGGCCTGTCTCACCCAACTCACCAAAAACTTCATCCGTAGAAATGTGATGAAACCTAAAAATGGCCTTCTTTGCATCATTCATTTTTTGAAAATATGCCAGACAGCTCTGCAGAAGGTTGGCCGTGCCCACGATATTAGTTTCAATAAAGGTTCCTGGCCCATCAATACTTCGATCGACGTGAGATTCGGCAGCAAGGTGCATGACGGCATCCGGTTGGTACTTATCCAAGACGGTTGAGACGCCTTCGCGATCACAGATATCCATTTCAACAAATGAATACCTTGGGTCGTCTGAAACGGGATCCAGTGAATCCAGATTTCCCGCGTATGTCAGCTTGTCCAAAACCAAGACTTCGTGGGTACTTTCCAGAATTAGGTGTCGCGTTAGAGCTGAGCCAATAAATCCGGCTCCTCCAGTTATCAGAATTCTCATAAAAAAGGTCTTTCCCTTGGCGACGGCAGTCTAGGGGGAACCACGAACTTTCGAGATATGTCACACTCAAGCCCTTGTTTTTCATATAAATAAACAAGAAACGGTTCTTCTTGATTCAGGTGTTTGTGGCAGATAGTGAGTCCAAACGAGTCATCGTTATGATCCTTCTAACTAACCACGGCCCTCGGGACTTTCAGAAAAGCCCCATTCCCATTTTTGTCAGAAGACGATGGGAGGTCTTTGGAGTTCACGAAGGTCGATTTGGACTCCTAGTCAACAGTCGAAAAGAGCCTCTCTACAATCGAGGGCCCACGTTGTGGATACTTTCACCACAACTGGCCCACGGGAAGACAGGTGATGGCACCGTATGCCAGGTCTCTCACTTTTTTACCGATCAGATGCCACCGATCATCGAACAGTTGAGTCAGAAGGATGGTTGGTTGGAAATTCCTCTTTCTGAGTCGGCATCCCAAAAGTATTTTGAGGAACATCAGACGCTTTGCCGAGTCTTGGAGGCAACCGATCACCTCCAGCCCCTCAGAGCCCAAATCCACTTTCACCAGTTACTAATTCTCGCCCTTGAATCCCTACCTAAGCATCGACTGCAACACCTCAAGAACCAAGATCAAATTCGCCTCGAACCTGCTTTCCTCTGGTTCCGTGATCACATGGCCGAACAACCAAAACTGGAAGCCATTGCGAGGCAAGTTCATCTCTCCGAAAGTCATTTCCGACGCCTGGTCAGAGAGCAGTACGACAAGAGTAGCAAAACGATCCTCATGAACATGCGCATGGAAAAAGCGACAGGACTATTGAGGATGAATCACCTCAGTATTGAATCCATCGCCAGATCCTGTGGTTTCTCAAGCCATGCCGCCTTCTCAAGAGCTTTTGCTCGATATCACCGATGCACCCCTCACAAATGGAGAATGAGCGATCAGATCAACAAGGCGAAATAAATCTCCTCACTTCATTCTTTCTGGCTGAAAGATAGAGCTCATGAACAACCGCTGTTGTCACGGCCTGAGATTCCATCGACACCAGAGGCTGGCCGCCCTCCCTAATGGACTGAAAGAAGTCTAGAAGGTTTCTCTGATGAAACCCACCATAATAACTCTTGCCGTGACCATCGGGTCGGGAGTCATCCAACATCTTTTGAAGACCTGCCCTTTCCTCTTCCACCTCCAAACCCTCTGAACTCAGAATCTCTCCATCCACAAGTTCAAGAGTTCCCAATTCTCCAGCTATCGTCAGTCGATAGGTCCAACTTTCCGAACTGGCGTTGGTGAGATTGATCGTCGCCAACGCACCGCTCTTAAACGTCAAGCCTCCGCAAAAAACGTCTTCTGTTTCGATCAGCCCTTTCTTCGTTAGGTTTTGAGAAAAGCCAGAACAAGTGTCGACCTCACCCCCAAGCTGCAGGAGATAATCCACAAAGTGGATGGATTGATTTATCATGGCTGAGCCTCCCTCTCTTGAAAGGGTGCCTCTCCACTCATCTTTTGAGTAATAACTCTCCCCACGGTGACAACGATGGAGCAAGCTCATCGACAGAACTTTTCCGACTTTCCCTCCCGACACCATGTCTCGAAGGACCTGAAAACTTGGATTAAATCTGTTCTGAAAAATACCTCCCGCTTTGAGCTCAGGATGAGTCTGACGGACCGTCAAAAGCCGGTCCAGTTCTTCTCGATGCGCCGTAAGAGGCTTCTCACAAATCACGTGGCAACCCTTTTCCATAGCCTCGATCGCTAGGTCGGCATGAGATGCGTGGTCGGTGCAGATGATCACAACATCCAAGACCTCTTTAGTCAGCATCTCTTCGTAAGATGGATACCCCTGCACTTCAGGATATTTCTCAAGGGCCCTGTCGAGTCGGTCCTGCTGACGGTCACTCACCGCCACTAAGTCGGCACACTCAATTCCCTCAAGGGCACCAAAGTGGGTTCCGCTGATAACGCCACAGCCAACCAGTCCACAACGCAAATGTTTCATCTATCCTGACTCTTCCCTGTTGGCACATCACACATGTGCACATTCTGTGAGGATTTCTGTGATTTTTCAAGGTCGATGATAAAATAAATAATCGAATTAATCAAATGCATAACCGATTCTGTTCTTGAAAACTGCTACCCCTTCCTTAACTTAGAATCGACTTGTATCTTTTTTAAAAAAGGAAAGGCCATGGCCAATCCAGTCACTATCGCCGTCGTCGGCGTCGGCAACATGGGAAGCTCCCACCTAAACACGATCGCTAGCATCGCAAACCTCGAGTTAGGTGCGATCTGCGACATCGATGTCGAGAAGGGAGAGAAGTTCGCCAAAGAACACGACGTTCCCTTCTTCAAAGATCACAAAGAACTCCTCGAAGCTAAAGTGGTCGATTCAGTGATCATTGCCACCCCTCACTACGACCACACAACCATTGGCATTGCTGCCCTGAATGCCGGATACCACGTACTGGTCGAAAAGCCCATTTCAGTCCACAAAGCTGATTGTGAACGCCTCATCTCTGCCTACACCAACAAAGAGAAGATTTTCTGTGCAATGTTCAACCAACGGACTAACCCCAACTACATCAAAGCCAAGGAACTTCTCGAGAATGGTGAACTTGGTGAATTTCGTCGTGTTAATTGGATCATCACCGATTGGTACCGAACTCAGAGCTATTACAACTCTGGCGGATGGCGAGCCACCTGGGAAGGAGAAGGAGGAGGTGTCCTCCTCAACCAGTGTCCCCACCAGCTCGATCTGATCCAGTGGATCTGCGGGATGCCCTCAAAACTCACCACCATTGGAGGGTTTGGGAAGTTTCACGACATCGAAGTTGAAGACGACGTCACCACCATCATGGAATATCCTAATGGGGGAACGGGTGTCTTTGTCACAACCACCGGAGAGGCTCCAGGAACCAACCGGCTAGAGATCGTTGGAACCCGTGGCAAGCTCGTCATAGAAAGCGGACAGCCGATGAAATTCATTCGAAATGAACAACCAACAGATAAACACCTCAAAGAAGCCACCCTTGGTTTTGGGAAACCTCAGCGTTGGAATATCGAGATCCCCATCAACGGTAGCGGAGGCGGGCACAAAGGCATCCTTCAGAATTTCGCCGATGCTATTCAAGGAAAGGGAGAACTTCTTGCACCAGCCGTCGAAGGCATCCACTCGGTCGAACTGGCCAATGCTATGATCTACAGCCTGCTCAAGAAAGAGCCCGTAGAATTCCCCCTTGATGCTAAGGCCTATGAGGCGACGCTCAAAGAACTCATTGCGTCTTCCACCCACGTCAAAGCTGAATCCGATACCAAAGGCGCCGCATCTGACTTCAGCCAATCCCACTGAGCGAGGAACATCAGATGAAACCTGAAGTCGGACTCACACTTTTTAATCTTCGCGAACACATCAAGACCCAAGAAGGGCTCGATGAAACTCTAGGTCGCGTTAAAGGCATGGGATACAACAATGTCCAAGTATCCGGATGCTCCATCGAGCCCAAGATTGTTCGCGAACTCACAGACAAGCACGAGCTCAAAATCGTTGCCTCCCACGAAGGGGCCAAGCAGATCCGAGAAGACTTTGATGCCATCGTTAACAAGCTGAGGACTTTCGGCTGTGACTTCACAGCTCTAGGTAGCCCCGGCGGTATTTTCGACTGGAAGGATGGTGACCCCAATGCTTTGGTGAGCGAACTCAAGACTTGGGGAGAGAAGTTCAAAGCTGAAGGCATCAAATTTGGATTTCACAACCACGAAATGGAACTGGCCAAATACAATGGTCGCACCCTCCTAGCCACTATTTATGAAGATACTCCTCCAGATGTCCTCTATGCCGAACTTGATCTGCACTGGGTTACCCGAGGCGGAGGCTCACCTGTAGCTTGGATCAATAAGGTTGCTGGGCGCATGCCCGTCGTCCACATCAAGGACTTCGCTATGGACGCAACTGAACGTAAGCCCTATTTCTGTGAAATCGGAGAGGGAAATCTCGACTGGCCAGCCATCATTGATGCCCTGACAGAAACTGGCGTGAACTACATGGTCGTTGAACAAGATCGCGAAGTGCCCGAACGAGATATCTTTGCCTCGATGGAACTCTCCTACAAGAATCTTTCGGCCATGGGCCTCAAATAAGGATAGACATGTTTTACACAGGTTTTGCAGACGAAGCATCCAAAGGGATCGATGGCCAAATCGAAGCCACCCTCGCACTTGGCTGGGATAAAATCGAGTCACGCAACATTGAAGGCACGAACATCCACGACCTGAGCGAGAAAGATTTTGAAGCCGTTGAAGGTAAACTCAATGACGCCAACGTAAAAATCAACTGTTTTGGAAGTGCCATTGCCAATTGGAGCAAAGACCCAACCAGTCCAGGTGACACCAAGGCTAGTCTTGAAATGCTCGAAAGGGCACTTCCAAGAATGAAGCGACTGGGCACAACTCTCCTTCGGGGCATGAGCTGCAAGATGATGAAAGACCGCTCCCCTGAAGATCCTCAAGTGGAAAAACTTGTTTTTTCTCACCTGAAAGAAATGGTCACCAGATGTGCCGACCACGGCATCACCTACGGTCACGAAAATTGCATGAACTACGGCGGACAGTCTGCTCAGCATTCAGTTAAACTCGTCGAGGCCATGAATTCAGAAAACTTCACACTCATTTTTGACACCGGAAACCCACCCATCACAGACCTAAGGGTCGGAGAACCTCCCTACCAGAAACAGTCTTCGTGGGAATTCTATAAAGGTATCAAAGAACATATTGGGTACGTTCATATCAAAGACGCTACCTTTATCAAAGAGACAGGAGGCATCTTCCCAGCCGCTGAGTTCTTTTTTCCCGGTGAAGGCTCTGGCGATATCCCCGAGATCGTCAAGGACCTCCTCGATTCAGGTTATGATGGAGGCTTCTCTATGGAGCCCCACATGTCGGTCGTCTTCCACGAAGATGCCGATGAATCCGACAAATCTAAAGCCATGCTAGATAATTATATTGAGTATGGCCGCAGATTCATGAAGTTAGTCGCAGAAAGCAAAGCATCCTAACGCCCCAACGCAACTGAGTCGCTACGAAATGGGATTCACTCTCTAACAAGACTCAATTCCTTTAGCGACTTTTATTTCAGCAAAGGTCTAGCTTTAAGACAAGTAAGACTCAGCTAACGCGAAAAATTTCTTCTTGATGTCCCATTGAGAACCCACCCTTTATGGGGTTCTCAACGAAAAACTTAGTTCCTATTGCTGATGATTCTGAAGAACTGACCTTCAGTTGCTCACCTGAAGAAGGAAGCCCTCTATACGTTATAAGCCGATGATGCGGTGTCAGCTCCGCGACCGGTCCAGTTCGTGTGAAAGAACTCACCACGAGGCTTGTCTGTTCGCTCATACATGTGAGCCCCGAAGTAATCTCTCTGCGCCTGAAGTAAGTTGGCGGGGAGACGCTCTGTACGGTATCCGTCAAAATAACAGAGGGCGGAACTGAGAGCGGGAACAGGAACTCCCTGCTCAAGCGCTTTAGAGCAAACCCTGCGCCATCCATCCTGGGCAGCGACAATCTTATCTCTGAAGTAGTCATCCAGAAGAAGGTTAGGTAGTTCTGCATTCTTATTGAAGGCCTCTCTGATTTTACCAAGGAAGCCTGAACGAATGATGCATCCACCTCTCCACATAAGAGCCACGTTCCCATAATTAAGGTCCCAATCATTCTGGTCTGATGCGGCTCGCATCAGGGAAAACCCCTGGGCGTAAGAGACCAGCTTGGCCCCATAGAGCGCATCTCCCAAGTCAGACAGAAACTGCTCTTTGTCACCATCAAAGCTCGGCTTTGGGCCACCGATGACCTTAGATGCCTCAACGCGCTCTTCTTTGATGGCTGACAGACAACGTGCGAAAACAGACTCACCAATCAGAGTGAGGGGGATTCCCAGATCGAGAGCTGTGATGCCCGTCCATTTCCCGGTCCCCTTTTGCCCAGCTGTATCAAGGATCTTGGTCACAAGAGGAGAACCGTCTTCATCGTTAACAGCCATAATGTCTCGGGTGATCTCAATCAGATAACTGTCCAAATCTCCTTCATTCCACTTGGCGAAGACATCGTGCATCTCACTGTGGTCTAGCCCCATCAAGCTCGTCATCAACTGATACCCTTCGCAGATCAGCTGCATATCACCGTACTCAATTCCGTTGTGCACCATCTTCACAAAGTGTCCGGCTCCGCCCTTTCCAACCCAATCACAACAAGGCTCTCCTGTGTCAGCTTTGGCTGAGATGGCTTGAAAGATGGGCTGAATGGAGGGCCAAGCTTCCGGAGAACCACCTGGCATGATTGAAGGGCCTTTCAGAGCCCCCTCTTCACCTCCAGACACGCCTGAACCGACATAGAGCAAGCCCTTTTCTGTCAGAGACGCAGTACGTCGCTCGCTGTCAGGAAACTCGGAATTTCCACCATCGATAATAATGTCACCCTTATCCAGAAGAGGCACGAGTTGCTCAATTACAGCATCAACGGCCTTTCCAGCCTTTACCATGATCATGAGCTTACGGGGCCGTTTGAGAGAGCCGACCAGTTCTTCCAGTGATGTGGCTCCAACGAGGTTCTTTCCTTCACCGCGCCCTTCGATGAACTTGGTCACCTTCTCAGTTGTCCTGTTGTAGACCGCCACGGTGAACCCTTTGCTCTCCATATTCAGAACAAGGTTCTCCCCCATAACGGCAAGACCAATAACTGCAATATCTGCTTGGGACATGAAGACTCTCCTAAAAAAGATAAGGGATCAGGGAATACGCCTGGCGTGCTTATAAAAAGCAAAACAGCGTTTAATCAGCTCGATGGCATCGTGATCTAATAATGGCAACCTAAAACTAAAATGTCTCGGCATACGACGCAGAAAATCCAGCTCTTCAGATGACTGAGCTCCAGTCAGGACTGCGACCGGCATGGTTTCAAATAACTCCGATGACTTCAAAGTTTTCAGAATTTCCTCTCCCCCCATTCCTGGAAGCAAGAGGTCAAGAAAAAGTAAAAAAGGGAAACGCCCTTCTACGGTCATTTTTTTGAGTTCATCTAGGGCCTCAGCCCCGCTTTCGAAAAAGATGGTTTGACTTCTAAAACCAATTTCACTGAGAGCTTCCCTCATCAGATACTGTTGGGACTCCTCATCTTCAATGATGGCCAACCTAGGGCATTTGTCATGCCCCTGAATATCGTTTAGAGCGGGAGCCGCCCATAGCTTTAAGGAGTCTCGAAAAAGTTCGACCAACCCCGAAAAAGACATGGGCTTAGGAATATACGGAGTGATCAGTCCCGATGAGTTCTCAACGGTTTTATCACAAGGCCTATCTCCCCAGTAAAACTGAATGATAGGAGTCTCTCCGTCGATCATCCATTGAGGAGGGGTTTCACCTGCAGCAAAAACCCAAAAGTCAGGGAGTTCTTCCTTCGGAGGCTCTTCTTCTGGAAGGTGGTCGGATATCTTAAGAGAAAACTCCGTCACCTCAGCGTAGAATTTTTCAGCAAACTGCTTACGAAGAGGGGCATTCTTTCCATAAACCCAATGGAAGAAAGGAGCTTCTGAAGTTCCCAAAGCTAGTATTTCGTTCTGTAGGTGAATCCGAAAGAAAGATATCCGTATCCCGATAGGCTTACATTGCCCATCTCCCGGTCCAAGAATGGCCATTGCCCAATAAACAGAGAATCGTTGTATTGAGCTCGCAAATGGCAGGACCACTGCTCAGTCAAAAAGCGGGTTATCGCAAGATGATAAACCTGATTGTCGTCGTCTGAAATTGGGTCAACCTTACGATCAACCTGGATCAGACTTCCATATAGATCAAGTCGATAAAGTTGATTCAGAAATGCAGACACTCCGATTCCAGCCTCAACCTGGCTTTGTCCCTCGTTACCATCTTCAAGGGCATTTGAGTAACCCAAGTGATAATGTAAGTCAAAGGTGTCGCTGAAGGGACGAGTGCCCTGAAGTTGCAACCCATATCCATAATCGTGAAAGGTATTGGACTGTGCCTTGTTGAGACCTCCTTGCTCAAGATTATTCATACTGTGCCGAAACCACTCACCTTCCAGTGCCAAAAACCCTAGTGAGCGATGGTTCACCAATAAACCTCGCTTAAGGCGAAACTCCTGAAACCCGATCTCAGCAGTCTTGTCGCGATAAGAAAAATCACTCAGACCAAAGTAAAAGCTGGCCGTTGTCAGGTCCGAGAGACCAAACCAGAGCCGTCCACCAATTTCCGAGTATCGACCGACGCCTTGGGTACTGCCCGTGTCCACTCCGACGGCATCTGCCATATCGACGTCTGTATAATTGCCATAACTCTCAAGCTGGAGCACTCCCCTTTGGAGAACATATCCCGATGCAGGATGATGGCTAACACCGATATCCGAAGCCTCTGCCAAAAGAGCCGTCGAACTGACAGCTACCCACAGAAGTAGAGCAACTCTTTTCACGATAAGCCCTCAAATTTCCTTGTGGATTCAATACTCTTGCCGACACGAAAGATGGAGGCCTCGTCAAAATCACGACCTACAATCTGAAGCCCTACTGGAAGTCCATCCACACAACCACATGGCAAACTAAGAGCTGGACCACCAACGAGATTCACGAAGGTCGTGTAGAGATCCTGCATGTACATACTGAGAGGGTCATCCACTTTCTCCCCCAACCGAAAAGCAACGTCGGGAGTTGTTGGCCCCACGAGAACATCGACATTCTTGAAGAGGTCCGCCAGCTGCTCCCTCATATCAGAACGGATAGCGTTGGCTTTTTTGTAAAATGCGTCGTAATATCCCGCGCTAAGGGCATAGGTCCCTAGCATCACACGAGTTTGAACTTCTTGACCAAAGCCTTCTTGTCTACTTTTCTCAAAACAGTCGATTAAGTTATCCAGATTCTCTGCTCGTCGCCCAAAACGAACCCCGTCGTATCGCGATAAATTCGAACTCGCCTCACAATTAGCAATGAGGTAATAGACAGGGATAACATGATCAAGAATGGGCAGGTGAACGTCAACCAGCTCAGCGCCCTTTTCCTCAAGAGCCTTAAGGTTCTCCATGAGGAGAGACTTCACTTCTGGTCGCAGTCCTCGATCACAGTCAAAAAACTCAACGGGCACCCCTATTTTCATTCCCTTTACGCCTTGGCTCCAATCCCCAAGAGGTTTGGCCTCAACGGACGTCATATCACGAGGGTCTTTTCCACGTATCACTTCGAAAACTTCAGCAACATCATCCACAGAGTGGCCCAAGGGCCCAATCTGGTCAAGAGAGGAACCATAGGCAAAAAGTCCATAGCGTGAAACGCTGCCGTAAGTCGGTTTGAGTCCAGTTACACCGCAGAAGGCGGCGGGCTGACGAATACTACCTCCGGTATCACTGCCAAGGGCAATGGGCGCAAATCCAGCAGAAACGGCGGCAGCGCTACCCCCACTGGAACCTCCAGGAACTCTTTCCCGGTCCCAAGGGTTTCTGACTTGTCCATTTACACTATTTTCGTTGGACGACCCCATTGCGAATTCGTCCATGTTGCTGATCCCAACAACGATGGCTCCTGCATCTAGAATTTTCTGAACGGCTGTAGCGTGAAAGGGAGGTCGATACCCCTCAAGGATCCGACTAGAGGCCGTCACCTCAGCTTCCGTGTAAGAGAGATTGTTCTTAATCACCACAGGGATACCATCTAGTGGGCCCTTAGATTTACCTTGCTTCAGGCGCTCATCTGCGGCCTCAGCTTCCTTTAATGCTTCTTCGGCACGAACCACCACGAGGGCATTAAAATCTTCGTTGTCTTTCTCAATGCGACCCAAACTGGATGCAACGAGTTCTTTTGAGGACAGGGTGCCTTCTTTCAGACGATCCTGAAGACTCTTGAGGTCAGGATGGCTCATGATGTAAAAGAAATCCTAAAGGGTGTGACCTTGGCCCTCAACAGCACAGAAAATCTTCATCTTGCTCTTGGGGTAGGTCTTTCGCAGGTGCTTCTTGGCCGAGGCAAAAATGCCGTCAACTTTCGCTTCGCTTTCCTGAGGGTTGTAATGAAAAAGAGCCAAAGACTTAACTCCTGATCCACCGAGAATATCGATAAAAGCATTTACACATGAATGGCCCCAATCTCGGTATAGCTCTGCTTCAAAGTCATCGAACTGACTGTCCACAACCACCAGATCAGCTCCAGCGGCGAATTTCTTAATCTTCTCTTGTTTAGCAGGGCTAATGTCCAAAAGCTCCGTATCAGAAAAGTGCGCGTAAGCCTTCCCCCCGGCTTCAATGCGGTATGCGTATGTTGGATCAGGGTGAACCAAAGACTGAGATGTGATTTTGAAGGGTCCAATTTTCTTCGATCCTTTAAATCCCACGAATTCGATATGACTCATCAGCTCTTCAAATGGAACAGGAAAATAAGGTGAGACAAACTGGTCTTTGAATGACTTCATAAGGGCCTCTTTTCCCACAGCCGAATAGATGATGACCTTACGGTCTTTCTGATAAAGGGGAAGAAAAAAGGGAAGACCTTGAATATGATCCCAATGAAGGTGAGTCAAAAGGAGGTGGATTGGTTCATCTAAAGGCAACTGACCAAGGTGATGACCAAGAGCCCGCAGTCCTGTTCCGCCATCGAGTACCAAGTGCTCTTTCTCATGGGTCAAAAAGACACAGGAGGTGTTCCCCCCATAACCCAGCTTGCCAGCCTTGGCAAGGGATTTTAGACGGCGAACTGAGATACTGTCCTCGCCCTCCCGAAGACTAGAAAGAACTCTATCCAAAACTTCAGTGCCGTTCATAGGAGTCGGTACCGACCCCCTTACGCCATAAAACTCAATCTTCATGGAAACGGACTTCTAAGAAAAGCAAAAAATCATACCCTAAGTATCCATCAAACAA
>Ga0233432_10002679_pt1 | contig 16402 bp, 15 predicted proteins | sample SI_122_August201_6_FD_179870 | JGI IMG/M metagenome (GOLD analysis project Ga0233432, IMG submission 179870) | Seawater microbial communities from Saanich Inlet, British Columbia, Canada - SI_122_August2016_10_MG | ecosystem: Environmental > Aquatic > Marine > Inlet | place: Canada: British...
TTGGAGGCTTCAAAAGTAGTCTTTTAGCCGTATCTGCGGGAATAGTGTGGGCCTTAGGAGCCATTATGGTTAAGCAACTTCAAAGCCGAGAGAAAATGGATTTACTGTCAATGACGGCTTGGCAAATGGCTTTCGGATGCATCCCGCTGACAGCTGTTTCTTGGTTTGCCTCTGAGGACCCAATCGTGTGGTCAAGCCGTTTTGTCTTGTCGCTAGGTTTTGTGTCTGTCGGCGTTACAGCTTTAGGCTCGATGCTCTGGATGTACGCACTCAACAACTTGGATGCAGGTACCGCTAGCCTTTCGACATTAGCAGCTCCCCCTATTGCTATGGTTACGTCAGCTGTTTATTTTGGAGAAACACCGGATAATTTTGAATGGTTAGGTATGTCACTCATAGTCAGTGGGCTACTAGCCCTGAGCTTGATCACAACCAAAGACAACAAAAAACCTTAACAATACTCACTATTTGAAATCTCCAAACAGGCGACGCACTACTCCACCGCAACTCCCTCTCGTTGGATAGCTATCCATACTTTTGTATCTTTTCCGACGCGGGCCGGAACTACTCTCCAATACATAATAAATGGAGTTCCATTCTTTTTATAGTTAATGGCTTTCCCTTCAAATTTTTTGCCTTGCATAAGCGCTTCCCTCAGACGACCTACGACTTTTTTGTCGGTTGCGGGACCCTGTAAAATTCTTGGAGTTTTACCAGTTACTTCTGATTGTGTATAGCCTGTCAATTTACTGAATGACTTATTCGCGTAGATAATTTTCCCTGCTTTGGTCGCATCGGTGACAAGAACAGAATCAAAGCTATTGTCGGCAAGAGCTTGAAGTACGCTGAGACTAACATCAGCATCTTGTAAAGTTTTTTCTAAGGATCTATTCATAAAATACTTACTTCCCTAATTTTCATAGACTCGTTAAATTAAAAACATTTCAGGTAAGCCCCGATGATTAAAGGTCTGAAGATTTTCAACTTTAGTGTTATGTACGATGAAAGCAGGCCGCGGGATCAAATTTGTGGCACCTTAGGTGAAAAAGACGGACGACGGTTACCGTGTCTGAGGGAGTTTGCAGATCTGTCTACAGTTTTTTGTACTGGACACTCTGGAATGAACTTAAGGGTTTTGGAGGCTTAATTGCACCTGCTTTTTTTGGGGAGTGGTGGCCTGGGGTAGATTCGAACTACCGACACGAGGATTTTCAGTCCACTGCTCTACCGACTGAGCTACCAGGCCATTCGAGTGCTTTGGCGTAATTCCCCCAGCAGATTAGCTGGTTAGTTTTACGTAACAGATTAAGCTTCTCGATTTTAATATTTTAACACGACTGCCATTAGTGATCATAGTTCTAAATATTTTATTAGTTGTGTATTTCGAGCTACCGAGTGGCCTCTCAAGTATTCAAGTCGTTGGTGGAGCTTTGTTTGTTGCCTAATTATCGTGTAGTTTAATAGACGATTCATGTCGTTTATTTGAGGGGATATAAAATGGCACAAAAATGGAATATGTCTGGGGAGTATATGGAGGCCTGCAGTTGTGAATTTCTATGTCCTTGCATACCGAAGAACTCTACTACAGCTGCGACATACGACTTTTGTAAAGTAGCGTTGGCTTTCTCCACGACAGTTGGCTCATATGCCGGCGTGTCACTGAATGGTGTCCGCTGGACTATGTTTGCCCAGTCGAAGGCTATAATGTCCGAAGGCGGATGGATTGGAGGACTGGTCGTTGACTCCTCAGCATCTGATGCCCAAGTAGATGCAATAGTTGCGTTATGTACGACTCCTGCAGATCAAGGAGTCGGAATGTTTGCTCCAATGATTAGTGATTTTCGTGGCGTTGAAAGACATCCTATCGAGTTTGTTAGAGATGGGAATAATGTCAGTGTAAAAATAGGTGACTTGTTGGATCAATCTATTGAAGGTGTTGAGAGTTTTTCTATCCCTGGCGAGTGTGTTGCGATTGACAACACTTCGCACCCAGTCAATAAGCGTCTTAACCTCGCAACTGCAATACGCAATGTCATCAGCGCGTTTGGTATTCATTGGGAAGATAATACCGAGAGCACTAATGGACATTTCGCGCCATTTGACTGGTCAGGAGAGGTTGCTTGAATTGAGACGATAGGATGCGTCTTTATTATCGTATTCAAAATCTACTGACATGGTTTGTCCTTATAAGTCTTACCGCTGTGTCATGGTGGATTCTGACGATGCCTTCAATATCGTGGAGCGGCGGCGAGTTAGACGTCGACAAGTTCTTTATGCATGTAATGATGCACCCTACAGATATGACGACTTACCTCACAGTTACAGCGAGCATGTGGATGGTGATGATGATCGCCATGATGGTCCCCGTTGTTTTGCCAACAGGGATAGTTTTTCGTCAGGTGTATAAGGGGACTCAAACTAATCGGGCTAGTTTACTCTTTTTCTCCGGCTATCTGTTTGTGTGGTTTATATTTGCCCTTATGGCGGCATGTCTGCAGTATCTAGCGAATACAATGGGATATCTTCAGGCAGGCTCTTTTTCTTTAAAGGCCATTTTAGCCGGCCTATTGTTGATCCTTGCGGGACTCTATCAACTAAGCCCGATGAAGGAAATGTGCCTCAGACACTGTCAGAGCCCGTTAGGGTTTTTCATAGGGAACTGGCGTGACGGTTTGTTGGGCGCTTCCATAATGGGAGCTAGACATGGCTTATATTGCGTTGGTTGCTGTTGGATGCTGATGTTATTAATGTTTGCCGGCGGTACGATGAGTCTTTTGACGATGAGCGCATTATGCTTTTTTATGCTTTTCGAGCGGGTTCTTTCTGGTTATATCGCCGCAATACCCGCGATTTTAATGATGGTCTCAGGTTTTTGGATACTGCTACTTTGATTGACGGAGTAGCGACTAAATTTAGAGCGGTCCTTAGCAGAGGAATCAAGCGAAATAAAGATATGTGGCTCTGTGGAGCCCCTTCACTCGGTCACAAAAAAGAACGACCGGATCGCGAAAGCCCTTAATAAAAAAAATTATAAACCAAAAATAGATAGTCAATGCAAATATACAATAGTAAGTAGAGGTCAAGCTGACGCGTTTATCAGACTACTAACAGACCGGTACTACATAGAAAAAATTTGGGATCACGCAGCAGGATTTCTAATAGCGACCGACGCTGGCGCGGTAGTTTCTGATGCTGAAGGAATGCTTGGAAATAAAGGAATATTGTGTGCAAGCTCTTCCTATCATTGTCAAATCATTGACGCGATTAAGGAACTACAACTGAATCAATAAAAATAGAGACACGATTAAAGATCGCAACCACACATAATTCCCGTTATTATGCAGATACATAGTAATTAAATGTTTCAAAGGGGATTTAAATGGATACTATTCAAGTCATCGTGTACCTCGTGCTTTGGGCGATTGCGCTCTCTTTTCTGCTAGTCGCAGTGCGCATCACGGAAAAGGGAGTTAGATATAGCTTCAGAAACGACGGAAGCGATCTCAGCGACTTCGGTTTGCGCGCAACTCGTGCTCTGGGCAACACACTCGAAAATTTAGCTCCTGCTCTCGGTATAATGCTACTAGCAGTATTTTTAGGGAAAACGGAAGTCATCAATGGCTTAGCTGCAATATTTTTATACTGCAGAATAGGGCAATCCGTAGTCCATTTAATCTCCACATCCTTTTATCCGGTTCTATTGAGAGCAACGCTTTACAGCGTGCAGCTTATATTGCTTGTGATTATGGGGCTGAAGCTAATCGGCTAAATTAAGTTGTATAACATTCTGTCCGCGCTGGTTTGCAGGACAGAATGTTACGCCTCGTCGACGGCCATACTATTTTTCCTTACGATCAAAATAGCGAGTCATAGTTAGGGTACGATCGTGCCGGTCGTCGGCTATCTCTAGCGATTGTACTAACTGACCTGTCTCTTCCGCCACACGATATTTTTCTACAAATCTTACGGACGCTCTATGACAGTTAGTACTCCAACCCGCGGTCCTGGAAATCCGAACTTATACAGGTTGTTCATATAGTGTCTTTTTTGTTATTTAGGTTGAATAAAGTCTTTAGGGGCTTCTGAGCCTTCCCCAAAGAAGTATTTTTCCATTTCAGTTTCTAAAAACTTTCGATCTTTAGCCTCGATAGGCGTCAATCGGTTTTCATTGATGAGCATGGTTTGGTGGCCTAGCCAGCCCTGCCATGCTTCTTTACAGACGCCAGCCAATATTCGTTGTCCCAATTCACCGGGGTATGGCGCTCGCGATAGAGCTTCGCCCTCTCGGTCTAATTTTACGCACTGTACTGTACTCATATCGTTCATTATAGCAGTTCCCTAATGACTATTCACTTTTGCGACTTCTAGGATCAGATTTTTTACCGGAGCAGGTAGACCCACAGACATTTTTTTGTGGATTTTATGCCACGTTAGGTTATCTGTAAGCACGGTTTCTTTCCTGGTTGCGGATGAGCTAAACAAAAGAGGAGTGATTCGGAATTCTAAATGAGTAAGGCGATGTTGAAAGGAGTCCATCTCTTTCACTCGTTGCCACTTAACCGAAAATAAATCGTTGAGGAAAATATCACAGTCTTTCTTATCCGCAGCTTTAGGAAAGCTCCACAGGCCACCCCACACGCCTTTTTCAGGTTGCTTTTGCAGCAGTATGTCACCTAATTGATTTATTATGATCATGAAAAAAAAATTTTGTCTTTTAAGGGTTTGACGAGGTTTTTTCCCTGGGAGGTCGGTGATTACGTCGTGTTTGAACGCGTGACATCCTTTTCGTAAGGGACATCGTATGCACTCAGGTTTGGCACGAGTGCATAAAGTAGCTCCAAGGTCCATAACGCTTTGCGAATAAGTGCGATAGTTCTTATCAGGAAGTGAGGCTTCGGCGACAGCCCAGAATTTTTTCTCGATCTTTCCATGTCCGGGCCAACCTCGGATCCCATGATAACGTGCTAGAACACGTTTAACATTACCGTCCAAGATTGCCGCCTTTGCCTCGAAAGCTAAAGAAATTATAGCACCGGCAGTCGAGCGCCCTATGCCAGGTAAGGCAATCAGAAGATCAATGTTTGTCGGGAATTCTCCATCATGAAGTGTTTGGATTAGTTGAGCGGTTTTCATTAGATTTCTTGCTCGAGAGTAATATCCTAGTCCCGTCCAAAGTCTCAGAACGTCATCCTCCCCTGCCGAGGCAAGAGACTTAATTGTTGGAAAGTTTAGTATAAATTTGTTGAAATATGGAATTACAGTAGCTACCTGGGTTTGCTGTAGCATAATCTCGGAAATCCAAACACGATAAGCGGTTTGATCAGCCTGCCATGGCAAGTCATGTCGACCATGGACTTGATGCCAGTCGATTAATTTCTGAGAGAAAGAGAGTCGCTTGTCCATTTTTTATTTTTTTGTCGCTTTATTTTGGGCTACTAAGCGGATCGAGTTGAAAGTTATTCCGAGTTGTTCTTTTAGTACAGATCGAATGATGGCTGCACCTATTATTGGTGGGATCCAGAAGTTGGGCTTTTGTCTTGCGCTTAAAGTAAGCATGGTTTCTTTTGATCCGATACTGTCCAATCGCCAATGTGAAAACCCTTCTGAAAAATCGCTTTCTTTGGGCAGAATCGTACTTTTTATTTCATTTCTGGTTTCAACGATATGCTCGACCAATTTCATCTTGAAGCAGAAAAAAAAGATGCACTGTTTAATCCTGAGTAGTCTTTTCAATGTGTCGCCATCCCGACTGATGACAGCGCTGGCTTGTACGTTTGGATTCAATTGGGATATTTTGTTATGTTCGCTAAGTACGGCATAAACATCTTGGGCGCGCGCGTTGATCACTTGAGAGTATTTATAAAGATAGGCGCCATCGATTACTTCGAAGCTCTTTAGAACAGGCCGTTGATTTGCCAGAACACCGCCATTGACCAATGAGATGATCATTAGAATGACTAGAAACTCTATGTTTCTGAATAGCGCCGAGAGAGTTAGTGCGTTCTTCATTTCAGAACTGTAGTAGTCCCTTTAAGAATTTTTCGGCCTCTTTTATTATTTTTTTCTCTAGTTTTTTGATTTTTTTTTTGCTGTCTTTTTTGATGATTTGTTCGACTATTGTACTCAAGTCTGGTGTACATGTAGGATCCGATAGATCTCCATAACAGTGGATCGCAATTGTGTAATTTCCGAGGTTGCTGTTTTGCAATTGAGACTGTTCGGACATTGCATCGACATACAGTATCAAGTCATAATCGACTGAAGATTTCTTGATGTCGGCTAGGGTTCCTTTACCCGTTAAAGTGAAGCCTGATCCTTGGATGTATAAGTCTTGATTACTATAGACTTGGTTTTGCATAAAAACTTTGGCAGTTAAAGTCTCGAACCGAGTTTCCCCTGAAGTAGGAATAGGTAAAAGGCACTTACACTCAATAATGCGCTCCAAAACATTAAGAATACCTACAACATCAAATCCGTTCAATACTCCATCAGTAGCCAAAAGCTGAACAACATCAGGTACACCATAGTTTTTCACTAGTTGAGCGGAATCAGTGGAGATAGACAGTTTTTCAGCTATAAACCAAGTTTTATCATCAGAACTGTTGCCGACAGAGATGTTATTAATTAAGCCTGTGATGTTAGGCCACCACGAAAGCTCTATGTCTCCAGTTAAGTGAAGCTGATATCCCGTTTCGCTGTGAAATTTGTCAGCTATAAAGTTTTTATAGTTGTTTGGGTTAGTTAGCATAGTTATGCAGCTTATAAAAACGACTATCAATATGAAACTGGCTAAAAACTTTAGGAGCCGTGTTTTGGTCATTAGCGGAACCCTTAGTAGTCGAGATCCTTCAGCCGATTTCTTGCCCGAGCGCAAGCCTCACGCACGGCTAATGGCGCAGTTCCGCCCCAATGCTTTCTGCTATCTAGAGCATTATCCATATCAAGAATGTTATAGACGCTTTCATCTAAACGCTCATCAAAGGTTCTAAACTCAGCTAAAGACAATTCGTGCATCTGGCAGTCCTTGCTAAGAGCTAAATTGACGGCCTTCCCGACCACTTCATGGGCATCTCTAAAATGCAGGCCTAGTCGAACAAGGTGGTCTGCTAAATCGGTGGCGGTGATAAAACCATGTGCCGCTGCCGCCCTCATGCGATCTTCATTGGTTCTCAACGAAGGTATCAACTCTGTGAGCGCACGTGTGCAGTCGTTGATGGTATCAATTGTGTCAAAAATTGGTTCTTTGTCCTCCTGGTTGTCTTTATTGTAGGCAAGAGGTTGCGACTTCATTAAAGTAAGTAAGGCCATCAGATTACCTACCACGCGGCCAGATTTTCCTCTAAGTAGTTCAGGCACATCGGGATTTTTTTTCTGTGGCATCATCGAAGACCCTGTGCAGAAGGCATCATCTATTTCGACAAAAGCGAAAGCCTGTGAGTTCCATAACACTAACTCTTCAGCCATTCTGGAATAGTGGATCATTAATATAGACGCTGCAGAAGAGAATTCTAAGGCAAAGTCTCGGTCACTGACGGCATCTAGTGAGTTTTCAGCTACTGTATCAAATTTCAGGAGTTCAGCGACTCGTTGGCGATTAATGGGAAAGGTTGTCCCCGCCAACGCTCCGGCTCCCAGCGGCAGGGAGTTAAGTCTTTTTTTACAATCTGAAAATCGAGAGTAATCTCTAATTAACATTTCGAACCACGCTAGCATGTGATGTCCAAACGTAATCGGCTGAGCAGCTTGCAGGTGAGTATATCCTGGCATTAGCGTAGCGGCTTCTCGTTCTGCGAGCTCGATGAGTGTTGTCATTAGTTCTAGCAGACGAGACTGAAAGATTTCAGTTTGCGCTCGCAAATAAAGACGAATATCTGTTGCAACCTGATCGTTTCTTGAGCGTGCGGTGTGCAATTTCTTGCCAACTTCTCCAATAGCCTCGACAAGAGCATGCTCTATATTCATGTGAACATCTTCAAGAGCTATTGACCAACTAAAGTCCCCAGCTTTAATAGTGCTTTTGATTGCTTCCAATCCATCAACAATAAGTTTTTTCTCATCTTCGGTAATGATTCCAGTTTCACTTAGCATAGTGACATGAGCAATCGAGCCGCGAATATCACACATAGCTAGTCGCTGATCAAAAGTCACCGACGCAGTAAAGCTTTCAACGAAAGCGTCGGTGGGACTATTAAAACGTCCCCCCCATGGTTTACGAATACTTGGTTTATCATTCATTTCAGATACCTAGATCAATTGAGCTTCTCTCACCGCAGTGCGTCAACCTGATATTTTTAAAAAGCACAGACGGTATTTCCGATGATGCGAGCCTTAAACAGTGCCTGCTCAAGGGTTGCAATGTCGCATTATTACTGCCTTATGTTGGGTAGTATAGGTGAAAATTTGGCGTATCGACAATGGATGACGACGGTTGTACGATTGATTTAATTAGCCGAGGTCCCCCCAGAGTGCCTGTATAACGCTTAAGGCGCATACTGCTGCAGTTTCTGTCCGTAAGGTTCGTGGCCCAAGCGATACTGGTGTGGCGCCATATCGCAGTGACATTTGATGAATCTCATTGCCATCGAAGCCTCCTTCGGGTCCGGCGATGATTGCAATCTTATTGCCACTTGGTTTTTGTTTTGAAAGAGGCGTCTTACTAAGCGGATCCAAGACATATACATTTGCCCCGACTAGCGCTAGCACGTTTTCTTTGAGTTCTTGTATGGGGTCAATTGTTGGAACCATGTTGCGACCTGCCTGTTCACTTGCATGTTGCACGATACCTTTCCAGTGTTCTAACTTGCGGACTTTTCTTTTCTCATCAAGTCGACCGGCGCTTCTGGCGGTATAAACAGGGATAATATGGTTCACTCCCAGTTCAACAGCTTTCTGCAAGGCGTAATCCATACGGTCCCCTCTTGAAATACCTTGTACTAGCGTTGTGATTACTGGGGACTCGGCATTGGATAAGACTCGTCTATTAGGCAATGCGGACACGACGCTGCGTGAGACGTTGGTTAACGAGGACTCATAGGATTCCCCATCTTGATTAAACAAGGTTACTTTAGAGCCTGGCTCAAGCCTGAGTACATTGCGAACGTGGTGCGCTTTATCTGTTGGGAGGTCTACCGCAATACCGACTGCTAGTTGAGCTTCAATGAAAATTCTTACCATTTGCGCCTTCTCTGTTATAAGAAATTAATTGTTGAGCTATCTAGCCAGGCTGAAAATCTTTAATATAGTCATCATAACTTATTTTATTTCGGTGATTAAATCAGGCGGTACGAGCTATGTTGAACATTTTAAAGAATTTTTTTAAAAAGACCGAGGCAGAAGAGACTCCCGAGGCATTTGATAGAGAGTTGGCATTATCTTTGGCAGCACTGTTGATAGAGATATCCCGTTCTGATAATGAGGTGGATGAAAGCGAATCAAAAGCTATTGTTACCGCAGTTTTACAAGTGACCTCATTAACCGCTGATGAAGTTGAGGGTATAATGGTAGATGCTGATAAAACTGTTGCAGACTCCATCTCACTTTACGATTTCACCTCAGTTATTAACGAAAAATTGAGCCGTGAAAAACGGTATCAGCTTTTAGTTTTGCTATGGAAAGTGGCCTATGCGGATGGGAGAGTTGATAAATACGAGGAATATTACGTAAGAAAAATATCGGATCTGTTGTATATGGACCAAGCTGAGTTCATTCGTGCCAAACATGAAGCTAGAAAGTAATTACAGTTTCGTTCGCAGACGGTTTTACAGATAGCTGAACCATTTTAAAGGAACAAAATTATAGGGAAGAAAGTTGCATTTAGAACGATTCGAACGTCTATCAGTTACGACTAGCTCTATATTAGTTGAAAATGCCAGCTGTCAGAGCCTCCTGTCTGCTGCACTTAGCCAACGCGCCCAGCACTGTAAATCTGTTTGGCGATCTCCGCGTATTATGAGCCTTCAAAATGCTATTGCTCAGTGGCATGAACAAGAAGTGTTTGGAGGTGCCAACAGAGATTACTTCCTCCTTACACCAAATCAGGAGTTATTCCTCTGGAAAAAAGCGATTTTGACTGTGTCAGAAGACGATGTCGACGCGATTTCTCAACTTGCAGTATTGGCTCGTGAAGCATGGTTTCTTTTGCATTCATGGAATTTGGATATTCGATCTGATCAGGCTTCGTTTTCGCCGGACAATATTCTTTTTTCGCGTTGGTGTGAGCTATATGAAAGGCTGTGCAATGACTTATCGGCAACTGACCATGCTCGAGTGCTATCAGGTTTAAACCGCTCGACGATGAAAACAGACTCGTTTCTTTCTAGTGGATTCCTTTCGCCATCACCGGTAGTCGCTAGATTGATTAGAGAGCCTATATCAGTGGCCAATCCCCACGCGGTATTCTGCCCTGATATTTATGTGCCGCACGTTTTTGAAAGTCAGGAATTGGAGCTTTGTGAAGCTTTGACCTGGGCAGATTCAGTCGTTTCTCAAACAGACAATGCGCGCGTGGCAATAGTTTTGGAGGTGACCGAAAACACAAATCAAATAGTTTCTCGTTGTTGTGAAAATATTCTTGGGCCTACTTTGACTGAGGCGCAGCCGCGTTACTATTTGGGTGAAGGAGATCTGATATCCATCTACCCATCTATCCGCATTGTATTATTAGCGCTTGATCTGAATCTTGTAACTCGTTGGGACGTTTTGAGCGAGTTTATTCGCCATCCACGACTAAAAGGGGCTACAGATGAGCGTCAAGCACGGGTGTTGTTGGATGAAAAGCTGCGTAATGATAATCGGTTCGAAATTGATCTGCGGATGGTGATTGACAATCTAAGCCAATCTGGGGAATGTCCAGAATTGCTGAAGATTTTGCAATATGTCGTTTTAAATATAACTGAAGCCGCTTATAAGTTATCAATTGCAGAGTGGCTCGTCATAGTTGATCGGTATTTAGGCGTTCTGGAGATTGGCTCTTCAAACGTAAGTACGGTCTTAGAAAAACGTCTATTCGACAGTTTCGGCAGTTGCTGTAATGAGCTTATTCAATTGGACACCTTGGCAAAACCTTTAAGACGTCTTGAATTGTATAAAGCATTAAAACAGAAAGTCGAAAAAAAATGCCTTAGTGCGAGCCCTCCTAAAGATGGTATTTTCCTGGTTTCAGCAACCGAAGCTTGTCTAATCGAGCCCACACATGTTTGGGTATTAAAAGCTGATAGTGAGACCTTTTCTTCCCGTAATAAATTTTCTTCATTGCTGCCTATAGATATGCAGCGTAAGGCACGAATGCCGTTTACTGATCCACTAGCTACAGTGAAAGACATGTGTAACCGACAAGGCGCGCTTGGCCTCTTTGCTATAGAGCACCATGTTAGTTTCACTAACTCGGAAGGTGATTCACCTTTATCACCGGCAGCCCTCTTTCCCACTTTAGAAGAAGCTACGGTAGATAATAGTCAATCTTTTCGCCATAGCCGCTGGAAAATTAGTGCGGTCGATTTAGAATCTTACGAAGATATCTCGGGACCTCCTCTACCGATAGCTGAGCCTGTCAAGGCAGGAGTAACATTTTTTGCTGATCAGTCCGCATGTGCATTTCGTGCATTTGCAAAGCATAGACTCAGATCTACTGGGTTACCTGAAATGCAGCTTGGGACCAGTCCAGCAGAGAAAGGTATGGTGGTGCATGAATTATTAGCAGCACTTTGGACTACCCTTAAAAGCTTTGCCACGTTGCGATCTATGGGAGTGCACGAGCGGATAGAAACTATAGAAAAAATAATAATGGAGAAGCTTAGGAAGACATATTACGAAACAGTGCTTGAGCGCGAGATATTTCTGATTGAGAAGAACAGATTAACTGGGATTTTAATTAAATGGCTTGATTTTGAGGTGTCTCGGGGTGATATCGAGTTTGAAGTTTTGTCTGTAGAGCAGCGTGAATCTATTAATGTTTTTGGGATCCCCATGAATGTTCGAATCGATCGAATTGATCGTCTGAAAGACGGTCGTGTGATTGTTATAGATTATAAGACTGGCAAATGCTCGGCAAGTGGATGGAAAGTTCCTCGAATGGAGTCTCCGCAGTTACCAATTTATGCCCTATTTCTTTCTATGGGAGTGGCAGATAACATTGCTTTTGCATACGTTCACGGTGACCAACCTAATTGGATTTCGGGATTAGATAAACTTCACGATTGGGATGAAGCCTGTGCTTCTTGGCGCATAGAAATTGAAAATCTGGCGCTAGAAATTCGTGATGGGTTTGCTTTGGTAAATCCTAAAAAAACACATACAACATGTCTTTATTGTGATCAGTCTTTGTTTTGTCGGATTCCTGAGATCTTGCGCTGTGAACTTAGCGAGGATTCCGGCACAAGTGAGTAATAGTAACGACCAACAGATACGCGAGCGTGCACTAGACCCATTCAAATCTTTTGCTATTAGGGCTCCAGCAGGCTCGGGGAAGACAACTGTTTTAACAAATAGAATTTTACGTTTGCTCGCTACAGTTGAGGCGCCAGAACTCATAGTTGCGATTACCTTTACTAGGAAAGCCGCTCAGGAAATGAGGACTAGAGTTATTGATGCGCTGTGCGCATCTAAAAAGAATGAATCCTACAATAGGGAACTTGAAGGAACACGTGAACTAGCGAAGGCGGTCGTGGCACGAGATAGCGAATTAAATTGGCACCTAATTGAAGACCCAAGTCGACTGCGCATTATGACTATTGATTCATTCAGTCACAGTCTAGTCCGCCAGATGCCAATTTCATCAAGAATAGGAGGTGCGTTTACCTTAGCTGAGAATCCGTCTTTGCTCTACCAAGAAGCAGCGCGAAATGCATTACTGGGAATTAAGGAAGTAAAATATAAAAAACCAGTCATTGCACTGCTAGGTTATTTTGACAATAACTGGAGCAAATTAGAAAACCTTCTTTCAGCGATGCTCGCTAAGAGAGAGCAATGGTTGTCCCATGTATCAAGTAGCCATGATCAGAAGTCATCCCAGGATCTTTATTCAAAGTTTGTATCTAGATTATTAGAGAAGATAGATAAGAGATTGACCGTCGAAATTAGAGCTGAAATGTTGTCATTGTTGCTGTATTCGAACCAGCATAAGAAAAAAGATTTTCAAGTCGTAGATAAATCCTTTCCATCTCCAACTATGGAAAGTCTTCCTGTTTGGCAAAGTTTCGGTGCTTTGTTCATAACTAACAATGGGCAAGGGACTTGGCGAAAGGCTGTAACCATTCGCGAGGGATTTCCCTTGGCTAAAGCACTCCCTGAGGCGGCACGCATGAAATCTCGGTGGAAAGACACGGTTGCATTACTGCAACAAAAGTGCCCTGAGTTGCTAGAAGTTTCTTTTTTGCCGGTTGAAATTCTTAGGGAAGAAGAATGGAGATTAATAGACGCATTAAGTGCTGTAATGAAGTCCGCAGCGGCACATCTTATATTGCTTAGTGAACAACAAGGCCTTACGGATTTTGCAACTTATTCTATAGCTGCGTTAAGGGCGCTTGGAGACGATGAAGATCCAACAGATCTTGCATTATCTTTAGACTATCGGATCCAGCATTTATTAATTGATGAGTTTCAAGACACCTCAAACAGTCAGTTTGAATTGGTGTCTAGGCTTACTGATGGGTGGTCGGAGGGTGATGGCCGCACACTATTCGTGGTCGGAGACCCGATGCAGTCAATCTATCGGTTCAGAGAGAGTGACGTTAGTCTTTTCGAGAGGGCATTAGAAAATGGATATATTGGTTCTGTGAAAGTTACCGCTCTTACGTTAACTCGCAATTTTCGATCTCAAGCTCGTCTCGTCGATTGGGTTAATTTCGTAATGCCGCAAGCCTTAGAACTGGCTGGTGAATCAGACAAGTATTTTGTTCCTCAACAAGCAGCTCAAGAAGCCACATCAGAACCTGTAGTTATTTGTTGCTCCGGCACTAAAGATGACTTGTGGGAGTCCGAGCAAGTCTATCAAATTATTTGTTCACTAAAGGACCAGCATTCCGATCCGAAAATTGGCATCTTGGTTAGAAGTCGAACGCATGTTAGTCAAATAGTAAAGACATTAAATAAGAAAGGGGTGCCCGTTTCATCACGAGATCTTGACAGGCTTGATACTAGACCAGTAATTCTCGATCTATTGGCCTTGTCTAGAGCTTTAATCCACTTAGGTGACCGTGCCGCATGGTTTGCGACGCTGAGGGCACCTTGGTCTGGATTGTCACTGAAAACTCTGGAAATTTTGTCACGAATTGAACCAACTGTTTTGGGATCGTTGTGCTCGGTGACTCAGGAGTTACTTGATGAGCCGAGCGAATATGGGCGTTGTGTTCACATGGCGAGTGTTTTATCTCGGGCGAGGCGGGAAAGTAGGATACATCCTTTTAGTCTCGTATTAGAAAATACTTGGCTAAAGTTAGGAGGCACATCTATTTACCCACAAGATTCAGAGTTTACAGATGCGGAGCTGTTTTTCTCTAATGTTAGAAAGTTGGAGTCGGAATCGGTTTTGCTCACGGCAGAGCGTCTGCATTCCTGTATTCAAGAGTCCTATTCCACTGCTGGTGTCAGCAATGCTGCCGGTGGAGTTGAGATAATGACAATACATCGAGCAAAAGGGTTGGAGTTTGATTTTGTTATCCTTCCAGGCTTAGGGCGACGTCCTAAAGGTGAATCAAAGTCCCTACTACTCTGGAAGCAGTTTCATGAAGAAGGCAAGGCAAGGGGGGTTTTGATGTCGCTCTTGCCTGCACAACAGGGGCAGATTTTCTTGTACGACTATCTCCGCCATATCGATAGTAAGGAAGCAAGAGAGGAGACTATTCGAATCTTATATGTGGCACTGACACGTGCTCGCAAACAAATCTTTCTACTTGGCCATGCTAAAGGGGAAGAGGAAAAAGCCAAGCCAGACAAAAATACTTTTCTTAGCTATCTCTGGCCAGCCACAAAAGATATGGCTATCAGAGAGAGGGCAGCAGCGTTGTTAGTAGAGGGAGAAAAAAAGTATAGCGAGCCTAAGCCAGCTCTCGACGCCGCTCAAAATAGCTTTTCCAAAATAACGCGCCTTGGACTCAAGTCTCTTCCTAAAATTGATAATAATCTTAATTCTAACGTACACCGATTAACCGAGAAAATTGAATTTCAATGGGCAGGTCCTCTGTCAAAACATATAGGAACTATTACACACCGGTTGCTAGAAGTTAGACAAGTGAGAGAACTCTCACAAACTTTCAAAGAAGGCGAGCCGGATTTTAGAGAATTTGCTAGAAGGCAATTACTGCAGTTGGGGGTGCCTAAAAAAGAATTATCGCGTGCGATTAGTATTGTTCTACGTGCGATTAAAAATACGTTTTCTAGCAACAGAGGCGCCTGGATTTTTTCTAGTCTGCATGATGATGTTGAAGTGGAATTGGCACTTTCGTATGTTGGGTCACAAGGTGTTGAAAGAATTATAGTGGATAGAACTTTTGTCGACTCAGCAGGGGTGCGTTGGATAATCGACTTTAAGACCGGAGATCATTCAGGGGCTGGTTTGGTAGAGTATCTTGATTCTGAACAGCGCAGGTATGAGCCCCAATTAGAGCGCTATGCAAAAGTTATGTCAGAGATTTTCCCGCAACCTATCATGCTCGGTCTGTATTTCCCGCTTTTAAGCGAATGGCGTGAGTGGAGCCCACTACTTCATAAATAGTTTTAGCGGTTATCTCTAAACTGCTTCTGGAGCATTTCTCTTCGCTCTTGGGCATCTACCGTCAGCGTAGCAACGGGACGCGCTTCTAGTCTGCCGACACCTATTTCCTCTCCAGTTTCTTCGCAATACCCATAGGAACCATCTTCTATCCGTCTGAGGCCAGCATTTATTTTGGCGAGTAATTTTCTATATCGGTCACGAGTTCTGAGCTCTAGGATATTATCGCTTTCGCGACTCGCGCGTTCGGCTTCATCTCCTACGTCTCGTATTTCAGATTTTAAATTATCAATTGTTTTTTCAGACTCTGTAATCAGATCTTTTTGCCACTGCAGCATTTTGGTTCTGAAATATAGCAGTTGCATAGGGCTCATATATTCTTCGTCTACGGATGGTTGATAACCTGTTGGTAGAGTAATGTCGTCGAAGTTGAATCCTCGCCCTCTTGATGTCGGAGCAGAGGCCGACGCTAATTTTGGTATAGTCGGCGCAGCTTTTGCTAGTGATCTAGCAGGCACTTTCTTCACAGATGTCTTTTTGGCGGGTGTTTTCTTAACAGGCGCCTTTTTTGCAGGCGCTTTCTTCACAGATGTCTTTTTGGCAGGTGTCTTTTTCACAGATGCCTTTTTAGCAGACACTTTCTTCACAGATGTCTTTTTGGCGGGTGTTTTTTTCACAGATGCCTTTTTAGCGGGC
>Ga0233432_10002681_pt1 | contig 16398 bp, 2 predicted proteins | sample SI_122_August201_6_FD_179870 | JGI IMG/M metagenome (GOLD analysis project Ga0233432, IMG submission 179870) | Seawater microbial communities from Saanich Inlet, British Columbia, Canada - SI_122_August2016_10_MG | ecosystem: Environmental > Aquatic > Marine > Inlet | place: Canada: British...
CCCGTCACAAATCTGAAATCCGTCACAAATCTGAAACCCGTCACAAATCTGAAACCCGTCACAAATCTGAAACCCGTCACAAATCTGAAACCCGTCACAAATCTGAAACCCGTCACAGAGAGGGTCATCAGCGAAGAAAGATATTTCCCGTGTCGCATTGGTCACAGGTCTGGGGCAGCCTCGGCTGTGCGTCGAGCAGCGAGTGCACGCTCATCGGATCGGGCTCACAGGTGGTTGATGTGCCACAGCCCGGACAATCCGCGGTTTCCAGCCATCTAATTTCACCCAACCCATACATATTTATTGCTTCGTCATTTCGACAAAATGTGTGCTCTGTGCTATTGATCCTGTAATGGCAAGGGATGTCGATACTCCCTGAATAAGACACCCACTTACCTTTTTGGTACTGGGGACATGTATCACCGGTGATGTCCCACACAAACCCCGTCCATACATCGGCGATCGTCGAGAGTTGTCCGTGGGGGCACACGTTGCACACCGTCATTCCAACGTGGCCGTCTGTGCCGGACTCACAGTACTCGCACCTGGACATGCTGCTGTTGCGGAAAAAGTTGACAGGGCACGCGACACATGTCGTGGACCAGACCCCGTTCAACCCATTCCCCTGGTACCCCACCGGACACGGCCGGCAGTTGCCCCCGATCTCGTCGTTGTACTCGTAGTTGGAGCACTCGCGGCACGAAGCACCCCCGCCGTTGACCATGACGCGCTCGTAACCCGCGATGCATTCACACGGGGGGTCTGTAGTCGCCTGCCCAGCGAGGCACAGCGCCCTCGTCAGGACACCGCCTCCTGTGACAGACGTGCAAGGGTCGCTTATGCTGTCCCATGTGGAGCACTCGTGACAGCTCTCCTGCGACCGGTAATACCCCTGCACACAGATCCATTCACAGTCCCCGACTTGTATGGCGTTTTCAGGGACGTCGTCGCAGTCGTGGCACGCGGCGTCCTCGAAACCCCACCCGTCACAGACTCTCCTCGTCTTCCCCGCTGTGCATGGCTCTTCTGTGCACGAGACACACTGCGCGGCGACGTCGGTGCCGGTCGTGCCACTGCACCGCTGTATGTACTCCCCCTGCGCGCACTGCGTCACCCCGCCGCAGTGGAGACACACCGCGTCTTCCTGGGAGCCGGCCTGGCAGGTGCTGCGGTACTGCCCCTCGGCGCAGTGGCTCTTGGTGCAGGGTACGCACGCCACATCGGGAGATGTGCGCTTGTAGAACCCCTGCGCGCATTCCCAGGCGCAGTTGTCGGTGATACCGTGGCCTGCAGAGTCTGTATTCGGGCCGCTCCAGTACCAAATACTCGACACAGGGAGTGGGTTGCTACAGGTCTCGCAGTAGCTCCTATCAAGCCGCGAGTTTTCTGGGCAGTCAATGGTAATCCGCTTACCGGCTTGGCACTCCTTCTCGGGGCTCGGGCAGTTTGCACAGACACCCCCCACCCCCTCGCTCGCGCTCCTGTAAACTGTGTGGTTGCACCCCGACCGGTACTCTCCGTCTGGGCAGCTCTCGCAGTTGACACACCCATTGTCGGTGCCGAACCCACATGAGCGGTATTGGTCGAGCGAGACGCACGCCGGTAGGGTATCGCACTTGGCACACACACGGTCCTGCGTCGCGTCGTACGGCTCGGCGCCCTCGTTGCGACACCCGACTACTTGATACTCGTCCTCGGCGCACTCGGTGCATGTTGTTACGGTTCCCAACTGCAACCCATCATCTGTCTTCGTGCGCACCGTCCCGCAACCGACTAGGTACATGTTGTTTTGTCCGGTAGCGGGCCACGTTGTGCAGTCGCGGCACTGGGATGTAGGGTTGAATGTCCCATGTCCGTCAAACTCCTTTAGCATGTACTTACCCGCCTCACACGAAACCAATTCACAACTTCCCGTAGAGGTGCCTGGCCCACAGTTTTTAATTTGATATCCGCCGTTGCAGTCCGCACAGTCCACACAGCTGGTGTCTGCCCGCGCCGGTTTCTCGCTCGAGAGGCGGTGGCCGGCACTGCAACTGGTCTTTCTCGGCACACACTCGTTGACGCCGTTCCCGCAATTCCACCAGTGACTCGTTCCACAATTTCGGTTGTTGGGGTACTCTGTCAAACAAGACTTTATGACTGTATCTGTAAAGTCTCCGCACGCGGTGTGCACAAACTCGCCGTTCCCTGCTGTGGTGCAGTCGACCATGGTGCCTTGCGAGACGCCCCCACATTGCACGCGGTATTTGCCTGACACAGTTGGAACAGGACACGCGGCGCAATCTCCCCTGGAATCTAGGTTGCTGCCAGTGCCACAGTTTGGCATATAATAGTTACCTGGGAACGTACATGTCCCACAGCTCACACAACTGTTGTAAATGGTGGACCAATAAAATCCATATTTGCAGTAAACCTGGCAGCTTGTAGAACGCGAGGCGCCACTTGTGTGTACATACTGCTGTGGAGAGTGCTTGGCGAAAAATACATTTAGACACGCAGCACACTGGTGTGGGACGTCGTCTGTTACTGGTGACGCATCCTTTTTGTAGTATCCTGCGTAACAGTGGTCGACATAACATTGTGTCTTTGTCCTACTGACGTCCCATGATTGCGCGTGAGCTGGAAAGTGGCACTCATGACACCACACATCGGGCCACTGGTGTTTCAGGCGTGCATTCGTATTCTTACACTGATTTCCGTCATTCACACAGTCTTCAATTGAAGAACCACCACAGAGCCTATCGCCAGTATCCCCCCAATCCGCTCGCACACCGTGGGCAAGACACACGATAAACAACAACACGTGTACATACGCGGGCGCAAGGACCACTGTTCCGCGGTGGTTCGGCATATAACGGCTCGTGTAAACACTTTTATTGTACAAAGTACACTTAACTACTACGTATATGCAAGTCCATGTCAATAACAGAGTCTCAGTGTTCCCGATTGCGGTATGCATTGTATCTATCAATCGTGAGCCAACCACACCCCCCCATGAGGCAGCCAGTCAATGTCACAGTGCCTATGAGCGGTGTGCCGAGGCCGACGGCCCCGATACTCTGTAACATGGATATTGTAGAGCCTGCTGGGATACCACCCCCGTTGGTGATTGCAGCGACTGACATCCAAGTCGCTGCGACGCTGCCTGTTGCTACCCCCGAGCTGCTGAAACCTATGGCGCTGAGACAAAAGGGTGCACCGACCACGGCAGTGATATATCCCGCGAGTGCGCCAGTCGTGAACATGGATGTGGGGTTAGCTCGGAATTTGGAGACGGTTCCCGGTGGTGTGGCTACTGGCATGGGTGTGCATATGGTTGGCTCATTATATCGATTCATTAAATATCATATTATGCCTTTTTCCTGTAGAGTATCTACAAACCCTAGTACTACCAACCCTAGTACACTCTAAAACACCTCACTAAAGCACTGCTGCGACACCCGCTCGTCTGCGCCGCAGCTCACACACGCGCCGTTGCACACGACATCCGCCTTGAGCAGCTGGCTGCACTGGCCGCTCCCCGCCTCCGAGATAAACTTGCCGTCTGGGCATTCGTCGTAGTGGTTGCAGGGCAGGCACCGGTTGTCGGTCTGCCGCTTGGACGCCGCGGTGCACAGGAAGTCGAGGAAGTACCCCTCGGGACACTCTGCCGCGGCGCTGTACGTGCACGGCTCGCACGTCCCGTACTGAATGCTGTCCCCAACCGACGAGCACGCGGAGCGGTACTCGCCCTCTGCGCACGCTGCCACGGCCTCGTCGGCCTGACACGAGAAGTCAATGCACTGCGTGTCGCCAAAGTCGGTGCACGCCTGCGAGAGCGTCTCCCCCAGCCCACACACCGAGCACAGCTTGCACGTTCCCGGGAACGCGCCGCCGCAGCCGTCGAGGTACTGCCCCGCAGGGCATTTGTTTACGCACGGCATACACGCGGTGTCGTGGTTGATCCCGAGCTTGAAGCTGCCATCCGCGCACGCGGTGCACGAGCCCTTGGAGGTGTACTCGCCGTCTCCGCACGCGTACCCTTCGCAGTACAGCCCATCCGAGTCCGGGTGGTCGTTGACGGACGCGCCCTTCCTGTCGTCCCAGATACAGTCGCATAGTGCGGCGCCGCCCCCCCCGCATGCCGTGCACTTGTTTTTGCAGCACGTCCGCGGCACGTCGCCGAAGCAGCTGTCTGAGCAGCGGCACCCCCCAAAGGGCGTGGCAGAGCACGCCCGCGAGTTGCACACCCCGGGGGTGGGCGTGTTCTCCTCGGAGTCCGGCTCGGGGGTCGCGTCGACGCAGTAGCGCTCGCCCCAGGCGTCCAGGTCGTCTGCGAACCGCGTCCCGGGCTTGCAGATGCAAAAGGCCTTGCTCGTAGAGTGGTCTGTGATGGTCGTCATATTGGCGGGGCATGACACGCATTGCGTGGAGTCGACCGGGTCGACGAAGCTCCCGCGGGGGCAGTTTGTTTTGCACTTGCAAGGGGTGTCTGTGTACGTCGAGAAGCGCAGCCCGCGGATGTAGGGCACCGACGTGTCCACGTGGTGTCGGAACGTGAGGCCGTTGTCGTTGATAACCGCGCGGTTGCGCGGCCACATGTCTGGCGCGATAGCCGTGCTGTTCTGGTAGAACTCGTCCACGATGAGCGTCAGACGGTTGAAGTTCCACGCGAGGCGCACGAGGTGGTAGTTGTCGAAGTTGGGGTGGTTGAGTTGTAGGATGATGCGCTCAGTCGTACCAAAGTACTGCAGCACCTGACAATGCATCACTTCGTACGAGAGCGACCAACACTTTAAAAAGAAGTTCTCTTGCGGCCCCGTCTCGTGGTGCAACACGAACCGCACCCCCGTAAAGTAATCTTCTCTGGCGTACAGCGTAGCGTCTGTATTATAGCGGTGGATAAACTCGACAAAACACCGCGTCCGTGGGCGCACACCCGTGCCAACGCACCAGTAATCGAGTATAGCAAGGTTGTCTCCGTGCACCTTTTCGCGCTTGATGGGCCCGGACGACTCCGCCGCGTCTGTGCTCAGTGGGAAGCTGTTGATGCTTGCGTACGACGTGGCATCGTCGTACACGCATTCAGTGGTGGTCCTCGGTGGACACGTTATCCACGGGCGCTGTATGTATGGCTCGTCGTTGCCCCCAGCGAGAAGCCGGCGGCTGCCACCGCCCTCGGTCGCTGTAGCGTTATCCTCTGGGACTGGGACACAGATCGTATACATTCCGTCTTCTGTGAGCGACGGGTATTTTGCGCCATAGCACCGCACAGAACACTGCTTCAGCCACCAGTCACCGGCCCCGTCGAGGGGGAGTGTGTTGTTGGGGCAGGGCAGGCAATCCTTGGTGTCCGTCAGGCAGCGCTCTGTCGTGTACGTACCGAGGCTGCACACGTCACACGGCTTGCACACCGTGTTTGAAGAGGGCGAGCAGGCCTCGGCGGCGAACTGCGTCACCGGGTCGCACTCCGTGCACGCCTCGCAGGTCGTGGGCCCGGATCGCCACTCCGTCTCGGTGTCACACAATGCGTAGCAACTGGCCTCCGACGTGGCCCCTGGCGCGATGCTCCACGTATCCGCAGCGCACGGGGCACACTGCTGGTTGCCGACCCAGTCCTTGTAGGACCCCTCCTTGCACAGCGAGCAGCCGCCAGTGACGCCCACGACACACAGCTCCGGGAACGCGTACCCCTCGTAGTATTCACACCCGTACCCCAGCTGGCAGTAGCACCGCTCCGCGAGAAACACCCCCGCGTTTTTCGTCGACGTGTTTGTGGGACACGCGCGGCAGGGGTCGGACCCCACGCTCTCCTTGTACTTGCCCACCGCGCAGCTCGAGCAGACGCTGAAACTCACCGTGATGTCCGACGGCGTGTACCCGCGCTGGCACTCGCAGTCCCAGATCGCGCCGCTGGCGCTGGAGGATTCAGTGTTTACGGGGCACGCCTTGCAGTTGCCCATCCCGCGCTCCTTGTACGTGTTTGGGCCGCACTCGAAGCACGCCTGGTCAACCACCGTGCCAGAGTACCCCGCCGAGCACACGCAGGCCGAAATGTCCGACGCGGCGCCACTCACACCGCTGGTATCCGAGTGCGCCGGACACTCGGAGCACGCCTCGAAGCCGATCGTGTCCTTGAAGGTTGTGCCTGCACACGGCCCGCAGATCCCTTCGGTGGAGTTGGACTGTAAGTTCTCCCACCGCGTGTACCCGGCCATGCACTCACACGACGAGTTGGAGACGGCCCCCACCGTGGGGGGGCTCATGTTGTCGGGGCACCGCGTGCAGTTGTACGCGCCGACCACGTCCTTGTACGTCTCGAGCGGACACGCGGTGCACCCAACCACACTGTCAAAGTCGTAGTACCCCCTGTCGCATACGCATTCGTCCACTGAAACCGCGCCGGGGGCGGTCGTCGTCGAGTGTGCAGGGCACGCAGTGCAGTCCACGTTGCTGCCCAGCACGTCCTTGTAGTGTCCCAACGCGCACGGCGTGCACCCGGAGTCCCCACCCGGTCCCGAGGAACCAGCCACGCATATGCAGCTTGCGACCGTGGCCCTCCCGATGATCTCCGTGTACGTCCCCGCGGGGCATGCCGTGCACGCCTCGCCGTTGGTCGAGGTCTTGAACGTCCCCAGCGAGCACTCTGCGCAAAAGTCGCCGAACGCGGTTTCCCCCGCGGGACACTCCTTGACGCAGTGCACGGGTGGTGAAAAGGCGTTTAAGTCGCTGTACCCCGCCTCACACTCGCACTCGGTGGCGCCCGCGCCGGCCGTCGTCTGTCGCACCCCCGAGCACGCGACGCAGTGGTCCTGTCCCGCCGCGCTCTGGTTGCTCCCCACAGCGCACGGCACGCACGCCTGCATCGACACGACCGTCGAGTACGTCCCTGGTAGACACGGCGCACACGAAAAGTTACCGTACACGTCGCCGTACCCCACGATGCACTTGCAGTCGTAGATGCTGAACGCGTTGATCGGGCTCGTTGTGAACGCCGGGCATTCGGCGCAGTTGGCCTCCTGTACGGCTTCGCCGCGGTTCTTGCAGGCCACAACAGGCTGTTGGCCCCCGAGGGTCACTGCGGTCAAATTCACACCCATCTCGTTGGCACCGTCGCCGATGGTCTCGGTGCTTCCGATGCCCAGTTGCCCCTGGCTGTTGCCGCCCCAGCAGAACATCTTGCGGTCTGACAGCGTGACGACACACGTTGTCCCGTGCTTGGTATCAACCGTCGCGACGTCGAACGTGTAGTTGCCAAGGTCCACGTACGCGAGGCTGTCGCCCATCTCGCCTGAGTTGTCTCCGACGGTACTCAGCGCCCCGTTCGTAGGCGATCTCCCCCAGCACTTGACGCCGCGCGTCTCCGCCACTAGCACGCAAGTGGTGCGCCACCCGCACGAAACATGGAGAGCCGTGAGCGCCGTGCCGATATCGACGTTGGGCAGGTTGTCGCCCATGGTCCCCGATGTCCCGCGCTGCGCCGTGTCGCCGTACCCAAGCTGGCCATGCTCGTTGCGGCCCCAGCACTTGAGGCTCGCGTCGTCCAGAATAGCGCAGGTAAAGTCCGTCCCGGTTGCCACGTAGGCGGCGGTGCGCCCGGTGCCCAGTGACACGGTCGGCAGATTGTCGCCCATCGTCCCGGGGTTTTCTCCGTGTGCACTATCGGTTCCACATTTCGAGTAGGTATTACTTCCCCAGCATCGCAACTCCGACGATCCGCTGATTGCGCACGTGTGCCCCCCGCCACATGCCACCATGACTGCAGTCACCCCAGTGCCCATGTCAACCACGGCAGCAGGATCCGGGTCCACGATTTCGTGGTGTGAAACAAAGCTCTCGGTAGTGCCACCGTCTTCGTTCCCGAGCTCCCCGTAGCGGTTTTCCCCCCAGCATTTGACTCCCCCCCCATGTAGTATCATACAGCTGTGAAAATACCCCACGCTGATCGACACCACTGTCTGGTACTGGCCTACGTCGAGGTAGGGAACTTGCTCGTTGATGGTGTTTGAAGAAGCACCGGCGTACCCGAGCTTCGAGAAACTGTTACTACCCCAGCACTTGACCTGCTGCACATTGAGCAGGGCACATGTAAAGTCATACCCGGTCCCGATCTCCAAGACGGTCTCGTTCACCCCCAGGTCTACGGTCGCGAGGTCGCTCACCACTTCACCCGGTTCGTCGCCGTAATTAACGACTCCGATACCCCCCCAGCATTTCAGCGTGCGCCCCGCTGCGAGCACGGCACACGTGTGCACGCCACCGACCGCTATTGCACTCGCGCACTGGATGTCCTTGGGGTTGAAGAACCACCCCGCGTCGCAGGTGCAGTCGCGCGGGTCGCTGGTGCCGTTCTGGAGCGTCGTCTGGTTGTACGGACACACCGAGCACGCAGAGTTCCCCGGTCTGTCCTTGAAGACACCCACCGCGCACAGCTCGCAGCTATTCTCGTTGCTGAGTGTGGACCCCGCCTGGCACACGCAGGCGCTCAGCGCGGTCTGTCCGGTCGCCTCTGTGATCATTCCTGCGACCGGGCAGGCTGTACACGCTCCGTTCCCGAGCTGTGGCTTGTACGTGTCCACCGGACACTGCACGCAAAAACCGTCCAACCACCTCCCGGGTTCGCACTCGCAGTCGGTGGCGCCGTCGCTGCCCGCGGCGCTGTACGAGAAGGACGTGCAGGGCACACAGTTCCCCATCAGGCTCTTCCAGCCGCCGCTCACAGACTCGTACAGGTGAGAGTACGTGTCTGCGGGGCACAGCGTGCAGGACTTGTTGCCGAGGTCGCCGTACCCCGCCTCGCACTTGCACACGTCGATCCCGACGCCGCCGACCGAGGTCGTGTTGGAGTGCGCCGGGCAGACTACACACTCTGTGCTGGTGATGTTGTAGTACTCGCCCACTGCACACTGCGTACACTCTGTCATCTCCTCGTTGGCCGGCACCCACCCGTACAGGCACTCGCATTGTGAGGCGTTGGACCCCGTCGTCGTCATCCCAGTGCCACACGCGGTACACCCGTGCGTCCCCGCGGACTCCTTGTAGTACCCGACCGCACACGGTGAGCAGGAGGTGCCGCCGAACCCCGGCGAGCATGTGCAGTTGAGGACCACATCTCCCACACCAGACACTGTCTCGGGCATTCTGTTTTCCTCGCACACGCAGTACGTGCTCGCGTTGCCGTTGGTTGTCATCCCGGTACCACACTGCGCGCACTCTGTGGGACCCGTCTCGTTTTTGAAGAAACCGACCGCACATGGCTCGCACACACCGTCGCCGCCGTATCCGGGTGAACACGTGCACGCAGTCGCGCCCAGAGCCGTCGTGTTTTGACCGGTGGGACACACCACACACTCTGTCATACCGACTGTATCCTTGTAGAACCCGAGTGCACACGCGGTGCACTCTGAGGCATGACTGTTGGCACCACCGGTTTTCCCGAACCCCGCAAAACACGCGCACTGCGACCGTATCGTGGAACCGATTGAACTGTTCGAGTTGGCCGGGCACGGGTCGCAGTTCAGGATGCCGTGCTGGTAGAACCCCGCCTCACACAGAAAGAACGGGCAGGGGATGCAGTGCTCTTCCTCGTGATACACGAAAAACGCCTCGTCGTGTTCCTCACCCACGTGGTGTGGATGTGAAATGTTCTCCCACGACGTGATGAACCCCTCCACACACTCGCAGCGCACGGACGCTGTAGCTGCCTCACTCGTCGAGTTACGCGGACACAGGTAGCACACCGGCACGTCCCCCGTACCGTTCTTGAACGTGCCTGGTGGACACGCGAGGCAGGAGGCTGGCTCCCCATTCGCGTTATCACGGAAGTATCCCTCCACACATGCACACCCGAGGCGATCGGCCGTGCTCGTCTCGTTCTCCGGACAGGCGCTGCACGGGACCATCGCGGTGGAGTTCTTGAAGAACCCCACGGCACACGCCTGGCACGTCTGGTCACCCGGGTCGCCGAAGCCCCCCGCGCAGAGGCAGTCGGTCACCGCGGAGGATGCCGCCGCGCTATCAGAGTTGGCGGGACAGCTCTTACACCCCGACTCGACCTCGTCGTTGAAGGTCCCCGCGGCACACTCCACGCAAGTGTCTGCGTCCAGGCGAGTGTATCCAATGCTGCAGTTGCAGTGCGTAGAAGCCTCGCCCGCGGTCACACTATTCTCCGGACACACAGAGCAGGGGTGCATCCCGGTCTCGTCCTTGAACGACCCCTGCGGACACGCCACGCACAGCGAGCCCTCGCCCGGCTGTGAAGAGTTGCCGTACCCGGCCCAGCAAGCGCATTCGGACACGCTCTGCCCCCCGCCACCGTCCGAGTTCGCCGGACACGCCGTACAGGCGTGGTCGCCCACGAGCGGCTTGTACGTCCCCGCAGCGCAGGCGCTGCACACCCCGGCGCCCTCGAACCCCGCCTCACAGACGCACGCGGTGCTCCCCAGCACGCCGTCCGTGGTCTGGTGGCTCTCGGGGCACGCGGCGCAGTCCTGCATCCCCTCCCAGTCCTTGTACGTGTCCTCCGGGCACGCGTTGCACGAGTGGTTGGCGATCGTGTCACCGTACCCCGCGAAACACGCGCACTGTGTGATATGTGTGCTGTTGGCCGAGCTGTTGGAGTTGGCCGGGCACGGGATGCACTGGTACACCTCGTCGCGCCACGTCCCCGCTTCGCAGACGACATCCTGCCCGATCACGCAGAGCTCCCCCGCCTCGCGAACAACCAACAACTCAGTGATCGAGGACACAAAGAGCGGGATGCACGTGCAGCTCGAGCTCGCGTTGCCGTCGTTCGCGCTGTGCTCGGGGCACGGGATGCACTTCGTGTTTGACACATTGTACTTGAACCAGTTGACGGGGCACTCCGAGCACGCGGCCGTCTCGTTGTTGATGCCGTCGATCGCGTACCCGTTGTCACACTCGCACGCCGAGACGCCCACGCCGCCAACCTCGCGCGTTGTGGTGCGCTCCGCGCACTGCGCGCACTCTGGGACCAGTTGCGTCGAGTTGCTGACAGCATAGCACGTCTGGACTTCGACGCCGAGGTCGACGGTCGCCAGCGCGCCCCCCATTTCACCCGGCCCGTCGCCGATGTTTTCAAGAGACTCGATGCCGGCACCCAGTGCCAATGCACCGTAGTAATTCTCCCCCCAGCACTCCACCGTCATATCGCTTACGATAACGCAAGTGAAGTAACCGCTGCATTGCACGGTGCTCGTCTTGTATAACGGGTTCAACGAGACAGGCTGTAAGTTTGAACCCATGTCTCCAATGGAACCACCACGGGATAATGTGTCACCGTAGCCAAGCCGTCCGGCAATATTCCCCCCCCAACACTTTACTTCCAGGTTATCTAATATCACACAGTTGTGGCCCGACCCGACAGTGAGATGCAGTACGTACCGCGTTGGTCCAAAGTCGAGCACTGGCAGGTTTGCTCCCATATCGCTTGTGGTATCACCACGCGTATCGGTGTCCTCGTAACCCAAAACACCGTTAGTGTTGCCCCCCCAGCATTTCACCGACGAATCGTTGAACAGCGCACAGTTATGCGAATACCCACTATGTATCTGGCTTACGATTACGCTATCGGGGGTCCCTAGATCGATCGCGGCCAGATTGTCTCCCATGGTCGACGCAAATGCCCCGTAGTGGATGCTGTCACCCTGTCCCAGTTCCCCGTTACCATTGAACCCCCAACATTTCACGTCGTGGTTGTCAAGCAAAGCGCACGTAGAAATGTATCCACACGAGATCTTGCGCGCGGTCCGCCCAGAGCCAAGATCGATGGTGGGTAAGTTATCCCCTGTGGTGCTGCTGCTGGCCCCTTTGTCTAGAGTCTCTTCGTACCCCAACTGTCCGTAAAAATTGCGCCCCCAACATTTCACGCTGCCGTCGTCTAAAACGGCACACGTGTGCTCGCCACCACAGCACACATTCTGCACAGTGCGCGCCGTGCCCACGTCAACCGGCTGCAGGTTGTCGCCCATCTGGTTGGGAGCGCCTCCCTTGCCCACAGCGCTCCCGTAACCCAGGCGCCCGTTACTACCCTCACCCCAACACTTGAGATCCCCTGTCTGCAGGACGGCGCACGCGTGCTGCGCCCCGATAGACATACTCGCCACCTTGGCGCCCGTCCCGAGATCGACAAAGGGTAAGTTGCCCCCCATTTCGCCGACTTCGTCGCCGCGGTGATCGGTGTCCCCCAACCCGAGCTGCCCGTTGGTATTCTCCCCCCAGCACTTGAGACCGTCGCCTTTGGTGATAACACACGCAAAGTTACCAAGCCCGGTTTTCAGCATGTTGCTACACATCAACTCGTCCGAGGGCGCGGACCCGGTCTCGTAGTACCCAACCTCGCACATGCAGTCGCTGCGGCTCTGGCTCCCCTGCGCGCTCACGTAGTTGAGGGGGCACGCCGTGCACTCTGCGACGCCGCTCGCGTACGAGTTGGCGACACACACGCAGTGCGAGGAGTCCGTGCCGCCGACCGAGTCCGTGCTCGTGTAGGCGCCGCAGGCGCTGCACGCCTGCTCACCCGGCGACTCCTTGTAGTGTCCAAGGGCGCAAGGCACGCAGTTTTCGGCGCCCGAGCGCTCGTACCCGGCCGCACACGTGCAGTTGCCCGAGCCCGGCGCGCTCGTCTCGTGGGTGGGGCAGGCGGCGCACGTGTGCGCGCCGATGGCGTCCTTGTAGGTGTCCGCGGCGCACGGCTCGCACACCCAGGTTTCGTCCACGATGGCTGCACCAAAGAACCCAACCGCACAAGTGCAGTTGACGCTCCCGGGGTCGCTGCTCATGTTTGCGGGGCACGGCGTGCACGGAGTCATGCCATCGTAGTCCTTGTAGGTATCCATCGTACACGGCACGCACGACTCGTCGCTGTTTTCGTCGCCGAACCCGGGAAAACACTTGCAGTCCGTCCTGGCGGTGCTGTAGGCGGAGCTGTTGGAGTGCGCAGGACACTCCGTGCAGGAGAGCACGCCGCCATCCTCGTAGGACCCCGCCGGGCAGAAGAAGAAGGGCGACGGCACGCACGGGTCGCTGCTGGAGACGGAATAAGTCAGGTTCGTCGACAGCGCAACGTACCCCTCGAAGCAGGAGCAGTTGTCACTCGCAGTGTGCGCCAGCGTGCTCGAGTTTGCCGCGCAGGCGCTGCAGCTGCTCGTCTCGTGGGCCGCCTTGAACGAGTCCGCGGCGCACGCGACGCATCCCGCGCTCACGTCCGTCTCGGTGCCGTAGCCGATGTTGCACACGCAGTCGTGGATGCTCGAGTACACGCTGCTACTGCCCGCGCTCGTCGTGCTGTGCGCCGGGCAGGGGGTGCAGGTGCCGCCGAGGTTCTCGTTGTTGTAGGTGCCCGCGGGGCACGGCACGCACTCGCCACCGACCTCCTCGAAGCCAGCCACGCAGGGGCAGGAGGTGGCCCCAGGGAGGCTCGACCGGTTCTCTGCGCAGACAGTACACGCCACGGAGGAGGCCACCGCGTCCTTGTAGGTCCCCGCCGCACACACCAGGCACGTCTGCGAACCGGAAGCGTTGGTATACCCGGCATCGCACTCGCAGTAGGTAGCGCCGGGCGCCGCTGTGCTCTCGTTGGCGGGACACGCGACACACGGGACCATGCCGAAAGTGTCCTTGTATGTGCCCACGGGACACGCGGTGCACGCCGGCTCCGCGTCGTACTCCTCGCCCTCGTGTCCGTCGCCCCAGCCAGGGAAGCAGTCGCAGGAGAGGATCCCGTAGCTCCCCTGCGTGCTGTTGGAGTTTGGGGGGCACTTTTCGCAGGTCAGCACGCCGTGCTGGTACCACCCGGCCTGGCACTCGAAGAACGGGCACGGTATGCACCAGTCCGCGGGGTCGTTGACCCAGAACTGGTGCAGATGCTCGTAGTCGTGTGTATGGTGCTCCAAGTGCAGGTGCCCCTCGTGGGAGATGTTGGCGCTGTACGAGACGTACCCCTCAAAGCAGTCGCAGCGCTCCTCGAGCGGCTGGTGCGTGGTTGAATTCGAGGGGCACGGCGCGCAGGACGCGCCCCCCATCGTGCGCAGGTTCTTAAAGTAGCCCACCTGGCAGGGGACACACCCCTCCGGTGTGAACTCGAAGCCGTCATCGCAGGTGCAGTTGTTAAAGTCCGGCGAGGTGCTCATGTTGCCAAACGGACAAGGCGTACAAGCCACCATCCCGGTCGTGTCCTTGTACGTCCCGTACGCGCACGGCTCGCAGCTCGAGACCCCCCCGTAGCCCACGAAGCACGCGCAGTCGGTCAGCTCGTCGCTCCCGGACCCGGCTGTCGCAGAGTTGGCGGGGCAGGCCTTGCAGGCGCCCCCCGGCACGTCGTTGTACGAGTCGCTCGCACACGGCGTGCACGATGAGGTCACGCCGTCCCCCTCGAACCCGGCCAGGCACGTGCAGCTGAGCCGGTCGGGGTCGCTGACCGCATTCGCCGCACACGCGAGGCACGGCGTCATGCCGGCGGCGCTCTTGTACGTCCCGTCCGCGCAGAACACGCAGGTGTGGTCGCCGATCGTGTCGCCGTACCCCGGCCAGCACTCACACTCTGTCACCCACGTGTGGTTGAAGCCATCCGTCGAGGAAAACGCCGGGCAGCTCTCGCACACAAAGTCGATGGGCGACCCCTGCTCCGGCGGCAGCCAGCACGCATACACGTTGGTGTAGCCGAGGTCGACCGTGGGCAGGTTGTCGCCCATTTGGTCGGCCCCAGACCCGTGGTTGGTAGTGTCCTCGTAGCCCAGCTGCCCAAAGTTGTTCCACCCCCAACACTTTATCGACGCGTCGGCCTCTTGTATAACGCAGGTTTGTGAGGTACCCGTCCACAGCGCGCGAACCACCGAGAGCGAGCCAGTGTCGACGCTCGGTAAGTTATCGCCCATCTCCCCGGCGCCGTCGCCGAGGCTATCTGTGTTCCCGTATCCCAGGCGGCCTGAGTCGCCCCACCCCCAGCACTTGACAGAGTCGTCGTCCAGCACCGCGCAGGAGTGGTACTGTCCCAGCGAGAGGCTCTTTGCGGTGCGGGCCGTGCCGAGACTGACTGCCGGTAGCGAATCACCCATTTCGTTGGAGCCATCACCGCGGTTCGCGGTGTCCCCGTACCCGAGCTCCCCGTTGGCATTGTACCCCCAGCACTTGACGGAAGCGTCGTCGAGGATCGCGCACGTGTGTGACCCGGCCTTACCCGCGGCGATGAACGTGGCGTGCCGGCCCGCGCCGAGGCTAACCGCGGGCAGCGAATCTCCCATCTCGTTGGTTTCATCACCGCGGTTCGCGGTGTCTCCATAGCCGAGCTGCCCGTAGTCGTTTAGCCCCCAGCACTTGACACCACCGTCGTCGAGCAGCACACAGGCGTGGTCGCGTCCTGCTGCAACGTGCAGCACGCGGCGGCCGAACCCGAAACGCAGGATGTCGTACAGCCCGGAGCTCCCCGAGTCCCGCGGTGCGGTGCTGTCGGTTGTGTCTCCATACCCGAGCTGCCCGTAGGAGTTGTCCCCCCAGCACTTGACCGTCATGTCGTCGAGGAGAACACACACAAACTCCTCGCCGAGCGCCAGCGCCGTGGGGTACCGCCCCGCAGCACCCCCCAGCGCAACGACCGGGAGCGAGTCGCCCATCGCGCCGCCGATCCCGTCGCCGCGGGTTTGGGTGTCGCCGTACCCCAGCTGCCCCTGGGTGTTGTATCCCCAGCACTTTAGAAACGGGACGCCCACCGCTGGAGACACCGGCCGCCCGATGGCGCACGTGAACGATTTCGAGCACGCCACGGTGACTGGCTCAACCTGGCTGCCGAGGTCCACCTCTGGCACGTTCAGGCCCATCGCGACGTTGCCCCCGTAGTAGTCCGTGGAATCGCCCCCCAGCTGGCCCTGGGTACTCTGCCCCCAGCACTTGAGCGCACGCACCCCGTACCGGCTGCTCGCGTTCCCGAGGATCGCGCACGAGTGGTCTGTCCCGCTCGAGACGGTGTCTGCACAGTCCACCTGCGCGACCTTGTAGTGGTCCGCGTCGCAGAGGCAGTCTGCGGCGTGCGTGGATCCGGTGCTCCCTTCCCAAGTGTCAGAATTCGCGGGACACGCCGTGCAGTTGCCCTCGAACCCCTCCTGGAAGCTCCCGGCCGCACACGCCGCGCACTCTGAGAGCGAAGACAGGTTGCGCTCGTACCCCGGAATGCAGCTGCACGCGGTGTCCCCCCCCCAGGAGCGGAATTCGATGCCGGCACCGAGCGACGCACACTGCGCGCAGGCAGCGGCACCCGGCGCCGCGCTGTAGGTGTCCACTGGGCAGGCGCTGCAGGTGGCGTCCGAGGTGGCTCCAAGGGTGGTACTGTAGGTGCCAGCAGGACAATCCAAGCAGGTGGCGTCCGAGGTGGCTCCAAGGGTGGTACTGTAGGTGCCATCCGGGCCA
>Ga0233432_10002687_pt1 | contig 16387 bp, 13 predicted proteins | sample SI_122_August201_6_FD_179870 | JGI IMG/M metagenome (GOLD analysis project Ga0233432, IMG submission 179870) | Seawater microbial communities from Saanich Inlet, British Columbia, Canada - SI_122_August2016_10_MG | ecosystem: Environmental > Aquatic > Marine > Inlet | place: Canada: British...
GGTGTATGGAAGAAGCTTCCCTATACATATGCTTTAATGATCATAGGTACTTTAGCATTAACAGGTTTTCCCTTTCTATCAGGTTTTTATTCTAAAGATGCAATTATTGAATTTGCATATTTAAAAGGTAATACAAGTGGATACTATGCTGCGGGAATTGGAATTTTTACAGCATTTTTAACTTCAATATATTCGTGGAGATTAATCTTCAAAACATTTCATGGTGAATATAATAATAAAGATGTAAAAATTGAAGAAACACACGAGTCTCCTTTAGTGATGTTGATACCTTTATTTATATTATCTGTTGGAGCTATTTTTGCTGGCTTTTTATTTAAAGATATTTTTGTTGGTCATGGTGTTGAAAATTTATTCTGGGCAGATTCTATCAAATTCTTAGAACCACTAAGTACAGAGCATCCGCCTACATGGTTTTTGCTTCTGACGCCTTGCCTGGTATTACTGTCTATCCCAATTGCATATTATTTATTTATCAAAAATAAAGAATTACCAAGTAAAATAGCTAACATGAATAAGCCATTATATAAATTTTTAGTTAACAAATGGTATTTTGATGAATTGTATGATGTTATTTTTATAAATCCCTCAAAAAAATTAGGTTTATTTTTTTGGAAATTTTGCGATGGAAAGTTGATTGATGGTTTTGGACCTGATGGAATTTCATCATTCATAAAAAAATGTTCAATTAAAGCTAATAAATTTCAAAGTGGTTTTATATATCAGTATGCTTTTGTTATGTTATTAGGGTTTTCAGCTTTACTAACCTTTTTAATAGTTAATTAATGAACTTTCCAATTCTTTCTTCTTTAATTTTATTGCCTACTATTGGAGCACTTTTTTTATTTTTTACAAAAAATGAAGATGGAAATAGTACAACAGCTAAATATGTGTCGCTTTTTGCTTCAGTAGTTAATTTTTTAATTTCAATTTATTTATGGATATCCTTTGATCAATCAGTATCTGTCTTTCAATTTGTTGAGGATAGAACATGGATAGAAGGTTTTATTAATTACAAAGTAGGGGTAGATGGAATTTCAATTTTGTTCATTTTATTAACAACATTCATTACTCCTTTATGTATTATTTCGGTCAATAATTCAGTTAAAACAAGATTAAGAGATTTTTTAATAGCAATATTAATAATGGAAAGTTTCATGATAGGAGTTTTTTGTGCTCTTGATTTAGTAGTTTTCTATTTATTTTTTGAGGCTGGTCTAATTCCAATGTTTTTAATTATTGGTATTTGGGGTGGTCCTAAAAGAGTGTATTCAGCATTTAAATTCTTTTTATATACATTGTTGGGCTCCGTGCTTATGCTAGTTGCAATTATTTCTATTTATTGGATTTCAGGAACTACAGATGTTACTAAACTATATGAACTTGGCATTGATGCAAAGTATCAAAATTTATTATGGTTAGCATTTTTTAGCTCATTTGCGGTTAAAACACCTATGTGGCCAGTTCACACATGGTTGCCCGATGCCCACGTCGAAGCTCCAACTGCTGGATCAGTTTTGCTGGCTGCAATTTTACTTAAAATGGCTGGCTACGGGTTTATACGATTTTCATTAGGACTTTTTCCAATTGCATCAGAAATTTTTACACCTTTAATTTATGCTTTAAGCGTTATAGCAATAATTGTCACATCATTAATCGCATTAATGCAAGAGGATATGAAAAAACTTATTGCCTACTCCTCTGTAGCACATATGGGTTTCGTAACATTAGGAATATTCACTATCCAGCAACAAGGTATTGAAGGAAGTATAATTCAAATGATTAGTCACGGTTTAGTTTCTGCAGCTTTATTCTTATGTGTTGGTGTGGTTTACGACAGAATGCATTCAAGAATGATAAGTTCTTATGGAGGAATAGTTGCAATCATTCCAAAATACTCAATTTTATTTATGCTATTTACTTTAGCGGCGCTTGGTTTGCCTGGAACAAGCGGATTTATTGGTGAATTTTTAATATTAATGGGAGTATTTAAAGATAATTTTTTAGTGGCTGTTTTAGCGAGCTTAGGTGTGATTCTTGGAGCAGCTTACATGTTATGGCTATACAAAAGAGTTGTTTTTGGAAAGCTAATCAATGAGAACCTTAAGTCTATGATTGACTTAAATAAGTCAGAATATTTTATTTTAGCTTGTCTTGCAGTACCAACATTATTTTTTGGGTTTTATCCTGACCCATTAATTAATACAATTGAAGTTTCAGTTAAAGACCTAATTAATATGTATAATTCAAATATAATGATTAAATAAATGGAAAATCTTAACTTAGTATTACCCGAAATATTTATCTCGTTGTCAATAATGTTCTTATTGGTTTTGGGTGTGTTTAAGAACGATAGTTCAAAAATTACTTTTAATATTTCATTACTTGTTCTTTTAATTACAGCGATAATTACACTTAATGAAACCTTCAGCATTGATCGAATAACATTATTTAATGATAGTGTTGTAATTGATTATATGTCATCACTAATGAAAATTATTACATTGCTTGGTGCTTTTTTAGTTTTAGTAATCTCTTCAGCTTATCTTAAAACATTTAAAATTTATAAAATTGAATATCCAATTTTAATATTGTGTTCAGTCTTAGGCATGATGGTAATGATTAGTTCTAACGACCTGATGGTTTTTTACATGGGTCTAGAATTACAATCTTTAGCTCTTTATGTGTTAGCAACTTTTAATAGAGATCAATTAAAATCATCTGAGGCAGGTTTAAAATATTTTGTTCTTAGTGCTTTATCATCTGGATTATTGTTATATGGCTGTTCATTGATTTATGGATTTTCAGGATCAACAAATTTTAATATAATTTCTAATCAACTTAATTCAAATGAATATGTTTTAACCTTTGGAATTGTATTTATTCTTGTTGGACTAGCATTTAAAATTTCAGCAGTTCCTTTTCATATGTGGGCCCCAGATGTTTATGAGGGGTCACCAACATCTGTTACATTATTTTTCACAATGGTACCTAAAATTGCTGCACTGACAATCTTTATTAGATTTTTATACGTCCCTTTTTTTAATTTAATAGATCAATGGCAAATGATTATAATTTTCCTATCAATTGCATCTATGCTTTTTGGTGCAATTGCAGCAATAGGACAAACTAATATAAAAAGACTTATAGCCTATAGCTCAATTGGGCACATAGGATACACTTTAGCTGGTTTGGCAACAGGTTCTAATGAGGGAATTCAGAGCTCAATTATTTATATATCCATTTATGTAGTTATGAACTTGGCTTTATTTTCTTGTTTGTTAATGCTTAAAAGAAATAATCAGTATTTTGAAGATATAGAAGATCTTTCAGGATTATCTAAAAACCATCCTTTATTATCTTTGTCTTTATTAGTTATATTATTTTCTTTAGCAGGAATTCCACCATTAGCTGGATTTTTTGCAAAATTTTATATTTTTAAGGCAGTTATTGAACAATCAATGTATTTTTTAGCAATCGTAGGTTTATTATCAACTGTTGTGGCAGCTTTTTATTATTTAAGAATTATTAAGATAATATACTTTGACAAAGAAAAAGAAAAATATGATGAAGACCATAGTCTGTGGTTAAAATTTTCACTTACATTTTCAACAATATTAATTCTCTTATACTTCATTTTTCCAAGCCAACTGATTGAGGTAGTATCAAGAATTAATATTATTTGATGAGATTGAGAAAATTTAAATTTAAAAAAGTTAACAGCACAAATAATACTGCAATTAGAATTATCAAAAACTCTAATATTAAACTTGGTATGATAATTGCTGACTCACAATTAGCTGGTAAAGGTCAATATGGAAAAAAGTGGATTTCCTATAAAGGGAATGTATTTGTAAGTTTTTTTTATGAATTAAAAAACATCAAGGCATCTCTTCACACTTTAACAAAAATTAATTGTTTATTAGTAAAAAAAACCTTAGAAAAATACTATAAAAAAAAGATAGTATATAAAAAACCAAACGATTTATTAATTAATAAAAAAAAAATTAGTGGAATTTTACAAGAAATAATTTCTGTATCTGGAAATAAATTCCTTATAGTTGGTATAGGAATAAATTTAATTAAAAGCCCTGAAATTAAGAATTATCCAACAACCAATTTAACTGAATTGATTAATAAACCCATAAATAAGATCAATTTTGAAAATGAATTGAAAGTAAATTTTGTAAAAAATTTATCAAGAATGTATAAAATTAATAATAATTAAAAAAAATATTAGATGTATATACTTGGAGATATTGGAAATACTGATACTAAAATTTTTTTAGTTTCAACAAGAAATAAAATAATTAAAAAAATAAATTTTCCATCTAAAGAATTAAATCAAAAAAAATTGAGTAAATATATCAGTTCACTTAAACCTAATTATAAAAGCATCAACAAAATTTTATTTTGCAGTGTTGTTCCAAATACTTTTAATATAATTAAAAAATTTTTATCCAAAAAAACTAAAATTAATTGTTATGAAGTAAAAAATTTAGATATAAAATCTTTAATTAAGATAAAAGTTAATTATAAACAGGTTGGTTCTGACAGAATTACTAATGCAATAAGTTTAATGAACAATAAAAATAATTTTATTATTCTTGATTTTGGAACCGCAACAACATTTGACGTATTGATTAAAGACACATATTCTGGAGGAGTTATTGCACCGGGCATAAGACTTTCATTAGGAGCATTGGCTGATAAAGCGACATTAATTCCCAAAATTAATCTTAAAATGATTAGAAATGTCATAGGTAAAGACACTGTATCAGCTGTAAGGTCTGGTTTTTTTTGGGGATATGCGGGTTTAATTGACAATATCATTTATTTAATTAAGAAAGAGACTAGAAAATCTTTTAAAGTAATAATAACTGGAGGATTTTCTAACTTATTTAAAAAATCAATAAAAACGAAAGTTTATCATAACAAAGATATAACAATTAACGGTCTAATCAAGATTTCAAAATTAATTAAATAACATGAAAGATGAATTATTATTTTGTCCACTAGGTGGATCTGGTGAAATAGGCATGAACATGAATTTGTTTGCTTATGGTAAACCAGGCGAACACAAATGGATTATGGTTGATATAGGGGTTACCTTTGCTGATGATACCTTGCCAGGTATTGATTTAATTTACCCAGATCCTGGTTTTATTGTTGATAAAAAAGATGATCTATTGGGAATTGTTTTAACTCATGCCCATGAAGATCACATTGGAGCCATAGCTCATCTTTGGCCTAAACTAGAATGCAATATATTTGCTACACCATTTACTGCTGTATTGATTAAAGAAAAATTTAAAGAAAAACATATTGATATAACGAAACATCTAAAGATAGTTCAATTAAATGGAACGATAGATTTAGATCCTTTTAAAATTGAATACATCACATTAACACACTCAATTTTAGAACCAAATGGTTTAAGAATTGAAACACCTGCTGGTGTAATTTTACATACTGGAGATTGGAAAATTGATCCAGAACCTTTAATTGGTGGAAAGATTAACTCAAATAGATTGAAGGAAATAGGTAATGAGGGTGTACTTGCAATGATATGCGATTCAACAAATGTTTTTAGCTTAGGTAAAGCAGGCTCTGAATTAGATGTTAGAAAAAGTATGTTAAATATTATGAGCAGTTTAAAAAAAAGAATTATTATTGCTTCATTTGCTTCTAATGTTGCCAGATTAGAAACAGCTTTTTATTGTGCAGAAAAAACAGGCAGACAAATATCTTTAGTTGGAAGATCAATGCATAGAATATTTAAAGCAGCTAGACAATGTGGTTATTTAAAAGATGTAATTGAACCAATAGATCCACGAGAGGCTAAAAATATTTCAAGAGAAAAGATAGTTTATCTTTGCACAGGTAGTCAAGGTGAACCTATGGCAGCTTTGATGAGAATTGCCAAATATACCCATCCAGATGTATTTATTGAAAAAGATGATACTGTCATATTTTCATCTAAAATTATTCCTGGTAATGAAAAAAAATTATACAATTTGCAAAATCAATTAGTTAAAGATGGTATCGAAGTTATATCTGAAGAAAATGAATTTGTTCACGTTTCAGGTCACCCAAATAGAGACGATCTAAGAGAAATGTATGAATGGGTAAAACCACAGTGTGCCATCCCTGTTCATGGTGAGCATAGACACATGATTGAGCATATGAAATTTGCAAAAGAAATGAATGTACCTAACCCTGTTCAAGTCGAAAATGGTGATATTGTTAAGCTTCACCCAGGTAAACCCGAGGTATATGATAAGGCTCCACATGGTAGACTTTATGTAGATGGAAATATTAGTGTAGTAGAAGATGCTCAATCAATTAAAGACAGGAAAAATTTAAGTGCAAATGGATATATTGAGGCAACAGTTTTAATTACTCCCAAGGGTAATATTCATAAAAGACCAGTTTTAACTTTTAGAGGTATTCCTATTGATGATACTGAAGAATTTGTTTATGGTTTAGAAGATGTTATCGAAGATATTACAAGAACCTTTAGATTGGGAAGTAGACAACAAGAACATAATTTAATAGATGCACTAAAAATTGCGTGTAGAAAATTTTCAAAAGAAAAGACTGGAAAAAAACCTTTTACAAATATTAATCTAATAAGAATTTAATGAGCATCACAGGGCTAGCAATAATCTACATTATTATATGGTGGATTGTTTTTTTTGCTATTTTACCAATAGATGTAAATAGAGTAAAAACAGTTAAAATTGATGGTGAGGACTCTGGATCACCTGAAAACCCTAAGATGTTAAAAAAATTCCTTTATTGCACGGGAATTACAACTATTATTTTTGTAATAATTTATCTATTAATTAAATTTGAATATTTAAATTTAAGAAATATTATTAATTAAGATGCTTTTATCAAAATCTTTTATTCCAATATTAAAAAATAATCCTTCTGAGGCAAAAATTAAATCTCATCAATTAATGTTGAGGGTAGGAATGATCAAACAAGCTTCAGCAGGAATTTATTCTTGGCTTCCTCTCGGGTTTAAAGTGATGAAGAAAATCGAAGCTATTGTAAGACAAGAACAAGATAAAATTGGTGCACAAGAAATTTTGATGCCAACAATTCAATCAAGTGAAATTTGGAAAGAAAGTGGTAGATATGATGATTATGGAGAAGAAATGCTCAGAATTAAAGATCGTCAAAATAGGGAGATGCTTTACGGACCCACTAATGAAGAGCAAGTTACTGAGATTTTTAGATCATCATTGAAGTCTTATAAATCACTTCCGCAACTTCTGTACCATATACAATGGAAATTTAGAGATGAAATTAGACCTCGATTTGGAATTATGAGAGGTAGAGAGTTTTATATGAAGGATGCGTATTCATTTGATGTTACAGATGAAGATGCATTTTATTCTTACAATAAATTTTTCTTATCTTATTTAAGAACTTTTAAAAGATTATCACTAACAGCAATTCCTATGGCTGCTGACACAGGTCCTATAGGAGGAAATTTATCACATGAGTTTATAATTTTGGCTGACACTGGCGAGAGTAAAATTTTTACCGACAAACGAATTTTTGATTTAACTAGCGAAGGCACTACATTAGAAAAATCTTCGTTAGATCAAATGCGAAAAAAATACGAACAGTATTATTCAGTGACTGATGAAAAATTTAATAAAGATGAGTTTGAAAAGATTGTTTCAAAAGAAAATAGATTGATAACAAAAGGTATTGAAGTTGGACATATATTTTATTTTGGTGACAAATATTCAAAAGCAATGAGTGCTGCTGTTGATCTTCCTGGTGGTAAAAAGGATTATGTTAAAATGGGTTCTTATGGAATTGGTGTGTCAAGGTTGGTAGGAGCTATTATAGAAGCAAAGTATGATGATAAAAATGAAATCATGAAATGGCCATTGTCTGTTGCTCCTTATGACATTGCTCTTATTCCTATGATTAATAAAAACGATTCCTCTGCTCTTGAAAAAGCTAAAAATATAAATTCTGAACTAATTAAAAATAATATTGAGACAATTATTGATGATACAGATGAAAACTATTCATCCAAAATTAAGAAGATGAATTTAATTGGAGCTCCATACCAAATTATTATTGGAAAAAAATCTGAGGGTGATCTTCTTGAATTTAAAGAAACAGGTGGCGAAACCCAGAATTTAACTTTAGATAAAATAGTTGAAATTATAACAAAACAAAAAGTTTCAAATTGATTTCTACCCTAGAAAAAGAAATTACTTTTAGATTTTTAAAAGCTAGAAAAAAAGATGGCTTTTTAAATGTTATATCTATTTTTTCTTTCATAGGGATCAGTCTTGGTGTTGCGGTCTTAATAATTGTCATGTCTGTTATGAATGGGTTTAGGACAGAATTAATAAATAAGATAGTAGGTTTTAACTCACACATCACTGTAAAATCTTATAATAAAAACGGAATAGACCGAAATAAATTAGAGATCAATAATTTGAAGTTTATAGCTAAAAATTTAATTTTTAGTAACTCTGGTGAAGCCATAATCTTGAAAAATAAAACATCCAAAGGGATAGTTTTAAGAGGATATCAATCTAACGAATTTTCTAATTTGACAATAATTAAAAATGATAAATTTAGAGGAGATAAGAATCAATTAGATAAAAATTCTATATCTATAGGTAACGAACTAAGTTTTAGTTTAGATCTTAAGATAGGAGATAAAATTACTCTTATGTCTCCATCTGGTGTTGAAACAATCATAGGAAGTATGCCAAAACAAAAAACTTTTCAAATAACATCAGTTTTTAATAGTGGGTTAGCAGATTTCGACAATAATATAGCTCTTATAAATTTAGATACATTAGATGATTTTTTTGGCTTTGATAAAAAAGATAGAAGTTTAGAAATTTATTTAAAAGATCCTAAAAATATTGAATCACAAAAAAAAATAGTTCAAAAGGTTTTTGACCAAGAATTTATTTATACTTGGGCAGACATGAACAGTTCTTTATTTTCAGCACTAAAGATTGAAAGAAATGTAATGTTTATAATATTATCTTTAATAATTATTGTTGCTGCATTTAATATTATATCTGGATTGACAATTTTAGTTAAGAATAAAACAAGAGATATAGCGATTTTGAAATCAATTGGTGTTTTAAACAAATCAATTATAAAAATATTTTTTTTAATTGGTATTATAATAGGTACATCAGCAACAATTTTTGGAATTATTTTAGGTGTTACATTTTCATTATATATAGAAAATTTTAGACAATTTTTAAGTTCAACTTTTAATATCAGCTTATTTCCTGAGGAAATTTATTTTTTAAGTAGTATGCCTTCAGAAATAAATTTTTACTCAATCTTACTGATATCAGTCTGTTCAATATTAATAACAATTTTGGTTTCTATATTTCCTGCATTTAAAGCAGCTAATTTGGATCCAATCCAAGCATTAAAATATGAATAATTTTTTAAGGTTAAAAAATATTTCAAAAAATTTTAATACTGAGAGAAAGATTAAAGTTTTAAAAAACCTATCATATAATTTTAATAAAGGTAAAATGTATGCATTGATCGGTCCATCTGGATCTGGGAAGTCAACATTGCTAAATTTGATATCCTTAATAGACAGACCCACACTTGGATCTATTAGATTTAATGATCACCTGGTTAATTTTACAAATAATAAAAAGAACGATATTTTTAGAGCTAAAAATATTGGAATAGTTTATCAACAAAACAATTTGCTTCCTGATTTTACAGCGTTAGAAAATGTTTATTTAGCAAATTTATCCATAAGTAACGATAAAGACTCAGCCATAAAAAAAACAAAAGATTTATTAAGAAAATTAGGTCTGTCCAATAGATTAAATCATTTTCCTTCTCAATTATCTGGAGGTGAATGTCAACGAGTAGCTATTGCAAGAGCAATTATTAATAATCCAGAAATTATTCTAGCGGATGAACCTACTGGAAGTTTAGACTTAAGTACTGCTAAGGAAATATTTCAACTCTTAAATGATCAAAAAAACCCCAATAGATTAATTATATTTGCAACCCACAATAGATTTTTTGCTAATAAGGCGGATTGCCTTTTGGAGATGACGGATGGTAGTGTAAAAACTATTAATGCCTGAGTCATCTGAACTTAATTTTAATCATTTAAAAATCCACTCACAATACTCAATTTGTGAAGGTGCGGTAAAAATAGACGATTTACAAGATTTTTCAAAATCAAATAAAATAAAATCACTGGCTCTTTGTGATACTTCAAATCTATGTGGAGCTCTAGAATTTGCTGAAAAAATTTCTAAGATTGGAACTCAACCAATTATTGGTACTCAAATTAATTTTAAATTTGGTGATTGTATTGGTTTATTACCTTTATTTGCACTTAATGAGGAGGGCTACAAAAGAATAATTAAACTATCATCATTCTCATTTCTTGAAAATGACGAGCTGTCTGAGCCACACATTAATTTTAAAGAGTTATTAGAGGACAATTCAGGTGTGGCAATCTTTTCAGGAACTATTTTTGGATTATTTGGAGAATTATTTAATAAAGGAAAATTTACTGATATTATTGAGTTATATAAAAGATTAAAATTAGATTTTGGTAATCGATTTTATATAGAGATACAAAGACATGGGGATCAGAATGAATTAGGTTTTGAAAAATTTAACTTAAATAAATCCTTTGAATTAGAAATTCCAATAATAGCAACAAATGAAGTTTTTTATTTAAATAAAGATATGCATGAAGCTCATGATGCATTAATTTGTATTGGCAATAAAACTTATGTTAATGAAAAATCAAGAACACGATTAAGCAATCAACACTATTTTAAGAATAATTCAGAGATGACTGAATTATTTGCAGATATACCAGAAGCTTTAGAAAATAATTATAAATTTCCATTAAGATGTAATTTTAGACCATTATCTTCTAATCCAATTTTACCGAATATTAGTTCTGAAAAAGGAGGAAATGCTGATGATGTTTTGAAAAAAGACTCATTTCATGGGTTAAGAACTAAATTTGATAAAGTTTTTGGTATCAAAGCAAATGACTTAGAAAACAACAGAACTTACCTAGAATATAAAGATAGATTAGACCATGAGTTATCAATTATAATAGAAATGAAATACTCTAGTTATTTTCTTATTGTATCTGATTATATTAAGTGGGCAAAAAATAATGACATTCCAGTTGGTCCAGGAAGAGGATCAGGTGCTGGGTCTCTTGTAGCTTGGTGTCTTTCAATTACAGATGTTGATCCTATCAAATTTAATCTAATTTTTGAAAGATTTTTAAATCCTGATCGTATTTCTATGCCTGACTTTGACATAGATTTTTGTGAGGAAAAAAGAGACTTAGTTTTTGAATATTTAACAAAAAAATATCAAGATAGTGTCGCTCACATCATTACTTTTGGTAAATTAAAAGCAAGAATGGTAATTAGAGATGTTGGAAGAGTATTAGGATTGCCATATGGCTTTGTTGATAGTATTTCAAAAATGATACCGTTTGATCCTTCTAGACCACAAAGTTTATCTCAGTGTATTGCAGGTGAGCCAAGATTGCAAAAACTTGTCAATGATGACCCCAGAGTAAAAAAATTAACTGATCTTTCATTGAAACTGGAAGGATTAAATCGAAATGTTGCAACACATGCAGCTGGTGTTGTAATAGCAGATAAAAAACTTACAGAGATAGTGCCCTTATACAAGGATGTTTCAGCAAATTTGTTATTACCATCAACTCAATTTGATATGTATTCTGCAGAAAATGCAGGATTAGTTAAATTTGATTTTTTAGGATTAAAAACACTTACCGTTATTAATAATACTCAAAAATTAATCAAAAAAATTGATAAAAATTTTGATATTGAAAAAATTAGTTATGAGGATCAAAGAGTGTTTGATTTACTATCAAGTGGTAATACGGTTGGATTATTCCAGGTGGAAAGTGCTGGAATGCGAGAAGCCCTTGTTCAGATGAAGCCTAATCACATCGAAGATATTATTGCTCTAGTTGCTCTCTATAGACCTGGGCCAATGAGCAATATTCCAACCTACAATGATTGCAAACATGGAAGGCAAACGCCAGATTATCTTCATCCTTTATTAGAAGACATTCTAAAACCAACATATGGTGTAATTATATATCAAGAACAGGTAATGCAAATTGCTCAAAAATTATCTGGTTTTACTGCTGGTCAAGCTGACCTTCTCAGAAGAGCAATGGGAAAAAAGAAAAGAGCAGAATTAGAAAAACAAAAACAAGGTTTTATTGCTGGAGCATTAAAAAATGGAATTGCAAAAGATGTTGCTGCGGGAATTTTTCTAAAAATAGAGCCTTTTGCTGAATATGGTTTTAACAAAAGTCACGCTGCAGCATATGCCATTATATCTTACCAAACTGCATTCTTAAAAACCTATTATCCTAAAGAATTTATTGCAGCATCTATGACAATGGATATTTCAAATCAAAATAAGTTAAGTGAATTTTTTGAAGAATTAAAAAGATTAAAAATTGCTGTTGTAAGACCTGATATTAATGAGTGTTTTGCAGATTTTAGAACAATTGATAATAAATTTTATTATGCTTTAGGAGGCATTAAGGCTGTTGGTTATGAAGCTATTTCTAATGTTGTTAAGGAGAGAACTGAAAATGGAAAATTTAAATCAATAAATGATTTTTTGAATAGAGTTAACCCTAAAGATATGAATAAATTACAATTAGAGGGTTTAGTTAAAGCGGGTGCTTTCGATAATATTAACAACAACCGACAAGCTCTTTTTGATTCAATACCAAATTTTATAATTAAAACTAAAAATATATTTGAAAATAAAACAGTAAATCAAATAGATCTATTTTCTGATGAGGAAACTTCAGAAAATAACATTGTTAACGATATTGAAGATTGGAAATTTGAAGTACGATTATCTAAAGAGTTTGAGGCTGTTGGTTTTTTTATTTCAGATCATCCTTTAAATCAATTTACAGAAATTTTTGATGACTATAAGATTATTGATTATTCTAATTTTAATTCTAGTGAAGAAATAAGAGAAACAAATATTGCTGCAACTTTATTAAAAGTTCAAGAAAGAAAAACCGCAAAAGGCAATTCCTATGCTGTATTAAAATTAACTGATCTAAACAGTGTTTTTGAAATATTTATTTTTTCAGATATTCTTGAATTAAATCGTGACATTCTAAAAGAAGGTAATTCTTTACTGCTAACCTTGAATAAAAGCATATCGAATGATGAAAATAGATTTAAAAGAATTAATGTCCAAAAAATAGGTTCTATGACGGACCTTTTTAATAGCCCAATTAATGAAGTTTCTTTCAAAGTTAATTCCGATGAAAATCTAGAAACAATTTCGTTAATTCTTACGCAAGAAGGTAAAACAGAGGTAAATATAAATATGATTGTTGATGACAAAACATTGCAATTTAAACTTAAAAACACAAGGAATCTTGATAGAAAATCACTAAATCTTTTAAGAAAACAAGATATATCGAGCTCTATAAACTAAATAAAACTTGTTAATTTCATGAATTATTAGTAAATAAAGCCTAATTTAAATTAACACGCACACAGTTGTTGGTTTTATACCTCCGGTCCTTAATTGGAAATTACTGTGGTGGCTTAACCGGGAATAAATATGAAAATACCAAGCATAACAATACAACAATTATTAGAAGCAGGCGTTCATCTTGGACACAAAACTTTAAGATGGAATCCAAAAATGAAAAAATATATTTTTGGAAAAAGAGACTCGATCCATATTATGGATTTAACCCAAACATTAGAATTAACTAATGTTGCTTTAGAGAAAATTTATTCAACAATAGCAAACAACGGTAAGATTTTATTTGTTTCAACTAAGAAACAAGCATCAGAAGCTATTGCTGAAGTTGCTAAAGAAACTGATCAGTACTTTGTAAATTACAGATGGCTTGGCGGTATGCTTACTAATTGGGGAACTATATCTGGTTCAATTAAAAAAATGAAAAAATATGAAGCTGATCTAGTTTCTGAAAACAGAGGTTTTACAAAAAAAGAACTGCTTAAAATGAGTGTCAAAAAGGATAAGCTTGAAAGATCATTAGGTGGAATTGCTGAAATGAAAAAAACTCCTGATTTAGTTTTTATAATTGATACAAATTATGAGTCATTAGCAATTGCTGAGTCAGTAAAATTAGGAATACCTATAATTGCAATTCTTGATAGTAATTCTAACCCTGATAATATTGACTATCCAATACCAGGTAATGATGATGCTCGTAGATCTATAGATCTTTATTGTAATTTAATTAAAGAGACTATTAATAATGCCAAAAGTTCAATCCCTTCTCCTGAACTTAAAAAAGAGGCTATTCAGGATACAAAAGAAAAAAATCAAGGAAAAACCGTTCAAGAAATTGATAGAGAAAAATTAGAACAAAAATTTTCTAAAGATAAGAAGGAGACTTTAAATTAATATGAGTGATATTGAAAATGTTAAAAAATTAAGAGAAGCAACTGGTGCTGGATTTAAAGATTGTAATCTTGCAATAAAAGAATCTGGTGGTGATATTGATAAAGCTATTGAAATTTTACGTGTAAAAGGAATTTCAAAGGCATCGAAAAAGATGTCTAGAGATGCAAAAGAAGGTGTTGTTGCTGTGAGTGGTGATGAAACCAAAACATCAGTTATAGAGGTTAATTGTGAAACAGACTTTGTTGCAAAAAATGAAGATTTCACAAATTTTGTTAAAGAACTAAGCGAATTAAATAATGAAAAAAATTCTAATTTAGATGATTTAAAAAGTTCTAAAATGAAAAATGATGAAACAGTGGAAGACAATGTTGTATCTTTAATTGCTAAAATCGGTGAAAAAATTACAATTGGTAAAGCTAAAACAATTGAAAATGCTGGAACAGTAAACAATCATTATTTGCATACAGTTGTTAAAGATAATATTTCAAAACTAGCTGTTATTGTTTCGTTAGAGACAAAAGATAATTCTGATACTGTTAAAAGTTTTGGAAAACAATTATCTATGCACATTGCTGCATCTAATCCATTGGCACTTACATCTGATTTAATAGATCAATCAATTGTTGATAAAGAACAAGAGCTTGTAACTGAAGAATTAAAAAATTCTGGAAAACCTGAAGATATTGCCAAAAAAATTAGCTTAGGTAAGATGAATAAATTTAAAGAAGAAAATTCTCTTTTAACTCAAGCTTGGGTTATGGAGCCTAAAAAAAAGGTTCAAGATATTGTTAAAGAGCTTTCAATTGCCGATTTAAAAATAAAAGAATTTTATAGAATAAAGATTGGAGAGTAAATGTTTGACGAAAAGTCTTATAACGTCAAAATGGATAAAGCCATTGAGGTTTTTTTAAAAGAACTATCATCGCTTAGGACTGGTAGAGCTAATGCTGCAATGCTAGATTTGGTTAAAGTTGACGTTTATGGGCAGCAAATGCCTATAAATCAAGTTGGCAGTATAACCACACCTGAACCTAGAATGATAAATATTCAAGTTTGGGATGCAAGTAATGTACCTTTAGTAGATGCCGCAATTAAAAAATCAGACTTAGGTTTAAATCCTCAGATTGATGGACAGCTGATTAGGCTTCCTGTCCCAGAACTTAATGAGGAAAGAAGAACAGAATTAAAAAAACTAATTAAATCGATTGGTGAAAAATGTAAAGTTTCTATTAGAAACATTCGAAGAGAAGCAAATGAAGATTTAAAAAAACTTTTAAAAGCAAAAGAAATTGGAGAAGATGATGAAAAATCATCAGAAAAAAATGTCCAAACAATTACAGATGACCATATAAAAGTAGTTGATGAAAAGGTTTCTTTGAAAGAAAAAGAAATAATGACCATATAAAATGAACCCGCTCAATCATGTGGCCATTATTATGGATGGCAATGGACGGTGGGGATTAAGACATAAAAATTCTAGAAACCAAGGTCATAAAGCAGGTCTAAATACTGTTGAAAAAATTATACAAGAATCTGTTCGTCAAAAAATCAAACATTTAACATTATATGCTTTTTCTACAGAAAACTGGAATAGGCCAAAGAATGAAATAAATTATTTGTTTAGTTTGCTTGAAAATTTCCTATCAAAAAAAATTGATGAACTTAACAAGCAAAATATTAAATTAAATATTATAGGTATTAAAAAGTTTTCAAAAAAATTAAACAAACTTCTTAATTATTCAGAAAAGAAAACATCAAAGAATACAAGACTTCAAATTAATCTTGCATTAAATTATGGTTCTAAATTTGAAATTTTAAATGCCATTAAAAAATTAAGCATAAATAAAGATAAAATAAATGAAAAAAATTTATCAAAATATTTACT
>Ga0233432_10002689_pt1 | contig 16382 bp, 19 predicted proteins | sample SI_122_August201_6_FD_179870 | JGI IMG/M metagenome (GOLD analysis project Ga0233432, IMG submission 179870) | Seawater microbial communities from Saanich Inlet, British Columbia, Canada - SI_122_August2016_10_MG | ecosystem: Environmental > Aquatic > Marine > Inlet | place: Canada: British...
AGGCCTGCGCACCTCGGCAATGATTCTGGTGGTCACAGGTCTGGGCGGTAGTCTGAGTGCTATTCTGCGTGGCACTCCGGCAGTAGATTTTATTGCCGGCGCCTTTGCTGATTATGGTTTGCCCACAATCCTGTTGCCATTTGCCCTGGGCATTATCGGCAATATGATCACCGGTTCCACCACAGTGGGGGTGATCACGGCTGCCTCATTGTCTGCCCCCATGCTTGGCACTTTGGGCCTGTCGCCGGAAGCGGCAATGCTGTCCGGCGCCAGTGGCTCGGTAATTATCAAGTATGTGAACTCCAGTTATTTCTGGATATGCACCTCCCTTACCAAACTTAGTGTAGCCGATGCCGTGTTCAGCTATGGCGGTGCCACCCTGGTGGGTGGCCTGGTATCCTTTGCCACGGTGTGTGTGCTGTGGTCAGTGGGATTGATTTAGAATCAACGCTGAAAGCGGAAAGCGAAAAGTGAAAAGTGAAAAGTGAAAAGTGAAAAAGTACAAATTAAATTTAAAACTCACTCTGAGCATACTAATCAATTCTGCATCAAGTAAGGTTGATCTGGAATCAGCCCGAGATTGATACTGGATTTATCAAATTAAATGCCGCTAATAGCAAAATCCAGTGACTGCAGAATGTTTTCCCTGAAGTGAGATAGTGACTCTATTGGTTTTGTTAAAAGCTTCGCTGGCACAGGTGAAATCTGTGGCGTAATAATTAGTAATAGCTTTTCGTCCCGATAGGTAATCTCGGGTGTTAGTTTATCCATCGCATGATAATTAAATAATGCTGCATTACCAAGTGGCAGCACGATGCGTGTCGCTATTTCAGAAAGAAATGCACTTTGAATATTGACCAGTTAAGGATAAAGTTTTCGACTTGTCTTTTATCCGACTTAGGCTGACAGTGCATTTTCATCCTAACATACGTTGTTTAAGTTTCTCATAAGGTGTTTTTCCCATATGCGCAGAATGAGGTCTTAGGAAGTTATAGTAGTCCTCCCACTGGGCGAGTTTTTTCGTAGGTTAACATCGCCGGTATATTCAAGAATCTGGTAGAACTCACGCTGATCTGTTAGGTGGGATCGCTCCACTTTTCCATTTAATCGCGGTGTTGCCGGTTTGATGTAAACATGCAACATATCCAGGTCGGCGATATGCCAATGGAATTTAGTTTGGAATTCATGACCATTATCAGTGCGTATCGTTTTTATTCTGAAAGGAAATTTATCAACCACATAATTGATAAAATCAATTGAGCTGGATTGAGTATGCTGCTGATAGATCTTAAGCGCTCTGATGCGTGTGCAGTCATCAATGGCCGTATACTGAAACCGTTTGATGCGCCTTCCTAGTTTATCCTTAAAAAATAGAAACTTAACATCTACTTGAACGTGATGCCCAGGCACTCTTTTCTCGTAGCGTTTAAACTTGTTACGGGATCGTTTTTTTATATTTTCAGGGAGTCGATTCAGTTTATTTCTGACTAAAACGTTGTAACAACCATTACGAGATAACTTGATATTGTGGTAGCGCTGAAGATGCCACACGATCATATCTGGTCCAAAATGATAGGTAGATCTCAAGTAAACTACTTTCTCTTCTATGGCTTTGGGGACACGTAATTTATGATTTTCCGGGCAAGGTCGACTATCAATTAGGCCTTTTTCTCCACGGGATTCATAAGCTCGCTTCCATGTATAAAATGTTTCCCGACATATCCCAAAATAACGGCATGTCTTGGCAATGTTGCCGATCTCTTTTGCATGATTTAATACTTTTAACTTTCTGGATATATCGTGCTCTGCTCTCCGGTTCATTGTTCTCGACTCCTATATAGATAAATAACAGTATAAACTGTCTACCTAAGTCGAGATTTTTATAGCTTGAGTTAATAATTAAAAAATAAACAGGAAAATAAAAATGGCGCATAAAATAAATTGGTTTGATATTCCGGTTACAGACATGGAGCGAGCCGTTGGTTTTTATACCAATGTATTGGATTTGGGTATCGCGGAAGAATTTCCAGGGGTGTCGGTATTCTCCCATGAAGAAGATGAAGTGGCGGGTTGTCTATTTACCAGTGAGGATGCCAAGCCTTCTACCAACGGCATTCTTGTATATTTCAATGTCGACGGCCGACTGCAGGAAGCGGTGGATATGGTGGAAGATTTTGGCGGCAATATTGAACAGGGTGCCCACGAAATAGGCAATTTTGGCCAACGCGCATTGGTTATCGACAGTGAAGGCAATCGTATTGCCTTGCATTCGGTATAGAAAAACAAAAAAAGGATTGATATTTTTCAGCGAATGAACAGAATAAGACAAACATTCTAAAACAGACTCAATCCGGCACAAGCAGTATACATCAACCCATAGGCCGGAAGAGTGCAGCGATGTCTGGCAAAAACGACGCAAATAAAAATTAATCAAGTGATCAGGGAGAACCCCATGTCCAACAAAGAAAGACGCACAGTCCCCCGCGAAGCAGTTCAGCTTTACGACGAGTTCATCCACGGCGAAATCGATCGCCGCTCTTTCCTCAATGGCCTGAAAAAGTTTGCCGTCGCCGGTCTGACGACCAGCGCCATTGCAGATGCACTGATGCCAGACTATGCCATGGGGCAGCAGGTCTCCCGCGATGATGAACGTATCCGCGCCGAATATGTCACCCTGCCTTCTCCTGAAGGACATGGATATATTCGAGGATATTTGGTACGACCCTTCAGCGCCGACAGCCGCTCTGCACAATCAACCCCACTACCGGGTATTGTTGTGGTTCATGAAAACCGCGGCCTTAATCCCCACACCGAAGACGTAGCAAGACGCCTGGCACTACAAAATTTTATGACCTTCGCACCAGACGTACTCACCTCGGTAGGTGGCTACCCCGGTGACGACTATCAAGGCGGACAATTGTTCAGTCAGCTCGATGGTGACAAACGTTTCGAAGATATAGTCGCCGCAGCCCTGTGGCTGAAAAATCGCGAGGATTGCACCGGCAAGATCGGTATTACCGGGTTCTGCTACGGTGGTGGCGTCTCCAATCAAATGGCCGTTCGCCTGGGTTCCGACCTTGCTGCAGCGGTGCCTTTCTATGGTGGTGCAGCACCCCTGGACCAGGTGTCAAACATCAAGGCAGCGATACAGGTTCAGCACGGTGGACTCGACGCACGCCTGGTCGGCGCATGGCCTGCCTACCAGCAAGCACTGGCAGCCGCCGGCGTTACCCATGAAGGACATATTCATGAGAATTCTGTGCACGGTTTCTTTAATGATGCCACTCCGGAACGCTACAACGAAGTGGAAGCGACGCTAGCCTGGGAGCAGATGGTGGGATGGTTTAATACTCACCTCAGGGCTTAAGAAAAATGAACAGGGTGAATATCACAGCCATGGCGTGTGGGCTGGCCTTCTTTGCTGTCGCGCCCCTTTCGGCGCTGGCGCACCATGGTTTTGGTCGTTTCGATCCGAATACGGAGATTCAACTGGAAGGCACCCTCACCAAGCTCGAATTTGTGAATCCCCATTCCTATGTCTATTTTGAAGCAGTTGAGCCTGATGGAAGTGTCCGGGAAATGGGCTGTGAGATGCGTGCCGCCACCGTGCTGCGCCGTTCAGGCTGGTCGCCCGAACTCTTTATCAAGGGGGCGCACATCGTCGTTTCTGGCAATCCACATCGCGACGATCCCTCATCCTGTTATGTAGAAACATTGGCCATCGGCGCGGCGCCGATGCTTGAACGTTACCAGCAGCTGAATGAAGATGACTCGGCAGCGCAAGCAGTGCATGACTTACGTTTGTCCGATGGCACACCCAATATCTTTGGTGACTGGGCGCAGGAGCAATACCTGATGGCCCAGCCAAAGGTAGTGGGTGCACGCGGTGTGCTGGTACCAAAAAGCATGGTGGCAGGGGTCGAGTCTGGCGAGATTAATCCCTCGGACGCACCGAATGCCGGCTGGGGTGCCCGGCCCGTGACGTTGACCACAGCGGGTGAAGCGGCAGCAGACGTGTTGCGTAACCAGCCCCCGGAAGAAAACCCGCGCATGACTTGCCAGATTACCAGCATCCTTTTCGACTGGGTTTTTGACGGTCCCATCAATCGCATAAGCCGGGAAGAAGACCGGATAATCATGGCATATGGCCGCGACCTGACCCGCACCATCCATATGGCCCTGGCAGAGCATCCCGGCAATATTGCAGCTAGCCGTGGCGGCCATTCAATCGGCCACTGGCAAGGCGACACCCTTATTGTCGATAGCATTGGCTTTCTGCCGGGCAGACTTGTCGGCAATGTTCCGCACAGTGATGGGCTGCATATCGTTGAACGTTTTTCTCTCGACACTGCCAGCATGGCATTGAAACGTGAATACACTGCTGAAGATCCCGTTTATTTTGAGGATCAGTACAAGGGAGCGGATATCGTGATGTTGGCAGATGCACCGTTTGCTGTTGATCAGTGCAAAGAGCTTGCCTACGAGTACACCACCGGGGCGGAAGAAAGAGAATAATTAAATTAAGAGAGTAAGGGATGATTTTTTTCTATGCACCAAAAGCCTGTTCATTTGCCTCCCATCTTGCCCTGGAGCATGTGGGGGCAAAGTATGAAGCGCATCGCCTGGATTTTTCCAAAAACCAGCAAAGAGAAGATGAATACCTGAACATGAACCCTAAAGGCCGGGTGCCTGCACTGCTGACTGACCAGGGGCTCATTACGGAAAACATCGCCATTCTGGCATTTATTGCACAAAGCTATCCGGAAGCGAAATTGGCTCCGGTAGATGACCCATTCCAGTTTTCCCGGGTGCAGGCCTTTAATAGTTATTTGTCCTCGACAGTGCATGTGGCGCATGCTCATAACTATAGAGGTTATCGCTGGGTCAATGCAGACGATACCCACTCGATAGAAGCGATGAAGGCAAAAGTACCCGCCACTATGACAGAGTGCTTTCAAATAATTGAAGACACTATGAGTGAGGGGCCCTGGGTGATGGGGGAGAACTACACTATTTGTGATATGTATTTATTTACTATTTGCCAATGGCTGGAAGGCGACGGGGTTGATATTAATCTGTTTCCTAAAGTGGCTAATCATTTTCAGCGTATGAATGAAGATGCTGTAGTACAACGGGTTAAGGCGAAGGAACTTGTGTAATCAAGTAAGTAAAACTTTGTTTGTCCCTGAGTATTTAATTGACCAATCGTTTGGATGTGAAATTAGTCATTCGGTAAGGAATGAGTTGTGAAACTTGAAAAGTGGGCCCTCATTGCAGAGGTTTTAGGTGGTGTTGCTATTCTGATATCACTGGTGGTCCGGTTGTTTTTATTTGCTACCTGGAATTTGCTTTTATATTTACTCGAGGAGTTTAGCATAGGAATGAAAGGGGTCGGAATGAAAGGGGTAAGAGTAACTTGATTCCGGCATTACTTTTATACTTTTCCGATTTCCTGTAAGAATCAAAGGGGTCAGAGCCATTTGATTATCAAACCTAATAGCGCTTGAATATCGTCGTTTAACCCTGCAGTAATTTCAGCGCGTTCTGCAGTTCCTGCAAACCTGAAGGGCGCACAACACGACCCACTTCCTTGCCCTCCAATAATAAAATCAGTGTCGGCCATAATTTGACTCTATAGCTGCGGCCTAGTCGCTTGCCCTTGCCATCTTGTACGCGGATGTGGGCAATGGTACTGGAGGCCATTGCTTCGCTAATCAATGGGGCCGCCGCCTGGCAGATACCACAGCTGTTGCTGCCGAACTCCAGAATCAAAGGGCCTGGCGTAGCATCGAGGGTATCGCGTTCGTGAGCAGTGTCGGAATAAGGTACTAACATGGAAGCCTCACTATATTTACAAAGATATTTAAGGTCAGAGTAAAGACCATTTCTCGATTTACATTTACTTGTTAGTGAATCGTAAATTTTACTCTGACCCCAAATATTTATCCTGGCTTTGATACAATCGATAGCACAATACGCTTAGCCTTGGAAAATCACATTTGAGCCTGGATCTTGACCACCGCAAACAATGGCCGGATGAACTTCAGGTCTTATTGAAAAAATTCCCGCGCAACAGCTGGAAGAAACAATCTTCTTCTCTGTCCCGGTTCTGGCTCGATAAACACGATGAGTTTCGTTATCAGGCCCGGTTACTGAATGACATTACTCTCAAGTATCGCGAGCAGAAGGTGGATGGGCCTGAATTTGTTAAACGACTGGGCCCACCTCTGCAGATGTTCCTGTCCCACTTGCACGGTCATCATTCCATCGAAGATGATCATTATTTCCCCAGATTCAAGGCTTCCGACAAGCGTCTGGCACCAGGGTTTGATGTGTTGGAGACGGATCACTATTTATTGCACGAGGGCATGAGTGAGATCACTGAAACGTTCAATGCTTTTGCTGAAAGTATTCGTTCTTCTAAAAAAAACAGTGTTCATCAACGCGCCGGGGATCGCTACCTGGCCAGCGCTGATTTGTTTTTTAAGCGCATGCTGCAGCATCTGGCAGATGAAGAAGATTTGATTATTCCCCTGATGCTGGAGCAGGGGCAGTAAAATTAATAATCAAAGACCTCAGTGGCAATTGATTAATCTCTATTCATTAATCCGTTCGAAAACCCAGCGCCCGGAAACCTGTACTTCCTGAACGGAAGGGGCCATGCCGGGGTTATCGTTATTGAAGATATACGGCTGACTCCAGGTACAAGAGGCGCAGATAAACGAGTTCTCTGATTGTGGGATGAGCTCTTCTCTGGCCTCGCCATTTCTGCTGAGAAACAATGCACCATCTTCCAGCGTGACGACCACCGTGGTCAGGTATTCTAGCCAGATTCCCTCATAGGTGCCGACATAGCGAGCGAGAATATCCGAGTCCAGATCAATCGCTGATGCCCTGGCATCGGCTACCTTGTCGCCTGTCCAGTGTTTGACGCCGCCTTCGGTGGCTTCGTTGCAGACGATTTCCAGAATCACATCGTCTGCGGCCAATACCATGTCGACAACGGTATGCAGGGGTTCATCAAAGGTGTCGGGATCATCAAAAGTGATGTCCACTTCCATATGCCCGAAATCCATCCGCCGGTAGCGTTCAGTGACGCGAAGCTTTTCCGTATGCTCAAGCCCCCAGGCATGCATCCAGGTCTTGTTGTTATAGCCGTTACTTTCTACTACCAGGGTATCACCCTCCCAGCGACCTACTGAATAGCCCATCCAGATTGGTAACGGATCGGCTTCAAGTTCACGGCCGTCGGTGAACACCTGACGCGAAGTCAGGTCGCCATAGATCATTGCGACCACCGATGGACTCTGGACTATTTGCCTGAGACTGCCGCCGCCTGAGGGACCACCGGTAATGAAGGCGGGCCCGCCTGGCATGCACTGCATCTGGGGGCCGTCGCGATAGTAATTGCGCTCGTGAGTAGCCATGGTTTCACGTGCCCACGCTTGTACTTTCGAGTCGTCATTCAAGTCACCTCGTACCTGGCCCGCGCGCCACAGGCCGGTCAGTTCAGGACGACCAGCAGCAGTGCGTGGCAGGGGGGCAAATAGATCCGGCGAACCATCAGCATTACGCGGAATACCGGGCGTTGGCACTCCAAGCCACTGGGCAGCCAGAAGGGTAGAGAATGTCAGGAGTACAAGGGCTGAAAATAATTGTTTCATTGGGTCTTCCTTCTAATTATTGGCGGGCAGTGTTCGCACTTTTTTATAACTACAGCGGCGTTCGACTGCGCTCCCGGCCTTCTCTGCCACTGCGTGCAACACTTTCCCAGAGTAGCTCGCCAGTGTCAGTAATCGTCACTGAGGCCCCGTTGGCTGTGTTGGTACCGTTTCTTGCGCCATATCCCAGGACGCTCAATACTTCGCCTACCTGTACTTTGTTTCGTCCCCAACCTAGGCGCAGTAAATCGTTAATACCGACCAGCTCGACTGCCCATTCCTGAATATTTTCATCGTCGTCTGTCACTTCCATAAAGATCCAGGCATGGGGGTTGGTCCATTCCAGTCTCGTCACAGGACCGGTTAAAGTCACTGGCTTATTGATATCGAATTCGGAAGCGAAGGCGTGATGGGGTGCAGCAGGGGCGGCCATTAGCAAACAGGCCATACTGATACAAGTCAGGAACAGAGATTTCATAGTTGGTATATCCTCTACGTATGTATGGAAAGCATAATCTCCTTCTCCCGGCTAGTCGAGTCTGGGATCAAAGTGATGATTCAAAAGAGGTATAGCTATTTGATTTTTTATACTGATTATTTAAAATCAAGGAAATCGGAAACAGATCGCATTTCCCCATTAATCAATTTTTTTATTGCTCGCTTTTCCATGAAAAATATAAGCTCTGATATATCAAATTCATCCATGATTAATATTGTTTGGTATGTATCTATATCACTGGTGTTATCGTTGATGATCAGCTTCGCTGTGGCTGCTGAACAGGCGCCTGAACCATTCATAGAAGCATCCATAGAACCGATAGAACTAGCGGCAGACGAGCAAGCCACACAAACGCAAGCTGCTCGCGAAAGACCTATTGAAGAAATATCTGTAGTTGGCGAACGCTCAGCCCTGTTCTTGCTTGAAGAGATTAAAAACGCTGAAGTGTTGATGTACGATATTTTTAACGACCTCAACAGTACTGATGATTTTGATGTTAATTGCCGTAATGTTACACATACAGGTACGCTGATTCCAGAATGGGAATGTGATTCAGGTTTCATGACCCGTGAGCGTTTTCAGAATACACAGGATTTTTTGCAGTTTGGATTTATGCCAAAGTCCGATGAAGAGATGTATTGGGAAAATCGGGAAAAAGTGGCAGCGCTAAATGCCGAGATGCTGAGTCTGGCCAAAGAAAATCCAGGGCTGGCCGAGGCCATGCTGGATCTGAATGCGAAAAGGCAAAGACTGGAAGAAATTGAAAGCAGGAAGCGGGAAAAAACGAAAGGCTTTTTCAGCCGGCTGCTGGGTAAAGATTCGGATTAATTCAAAACAACAGTGAGGCGATAAAAACCAGAACAGCCGCACTGGTTCCTACCACCAGCGTTCCCAGTGTATAGACCCGATAGCCGGTTTTAACATCAATGCCGGAAAACTGGGTCATGACCCAGAAACCACTGTCATTGGCATGGGACACGACCAGGGCACCGGCACCGATGGCGGCCACTACCAGTGCCTTGTCCATTTCGGTAGTAAAGCCCATAGCCACCAGCAATGGTGCAACAATGGAAGCGGTGGTTATCAAGGCGACAGTGGACGATCCTTGTGCTGTCTTTATCGCTGCGCACAGGAAAAATGGCAGCCAGATGCCGAGCTTGGCCCCTGATAAGGAGTCAGCCAGGGTATCTGCAATGCCGCTGTTTTGCAGGATGGCGCCAAAAATACCTCCCGCACCGGTAATCAAAATAATATTGGACGCATCCGCCAGAGCCTTGCCCACCCATCCGGTAGTGGCCAGCATTTCCTTGTCCCATTTTTTGGGCAAAAGGAAAGCGAACAACATGCCTATCATCAAGGCAATGATCGGGGAACCGATGAACGAAAAAAACTTTACCAGACCAGAGGGCTCAAGACCTTCAGTCAGAGAAAATTCCATAATGGATTTTCCTACAATGAGCAAAATGGGGATCAGTATCGGCAAGAACGATTTGAAGGCACTGGGCGCCTGCTTCATTTTTTCTGCAATAAGCTCGTCGGTGATTTCCGGGTTCGGATCAATATAGATTCTGGAGGCAATTTTTTTACAATAGACAATGGCAATGATCAGGGACAACATTCCGATCACCAGACCGACCATCATGACCAGTCCCACATCGGCACCGATGATGCCCGCGGCCGCTATGGGTCCAGGCGTGGGTGGAACCAGCACATGAGTAATCAACAGCCCCAGGAATAAAGCAGTAGAAGTTCCCACGATGGAAAGTCCTGCGGCCTTGGTTAAGCTTTTGTTCAAGGGGTTCAGGATGATGAAGCCACTGTCGGCAAACACCGGAATAGAAACGATAAAGCCAACGATGCCCATTGCCTCATGGACACGTTTTTTACCGATGATGCGCAGCACCACGTCGGCTAATTTGTAGGCGCCCCCGGAATGCTCCAGGAAGGCCCCGATAATGACGCCCAGTACAATCACAATGCCGATATTACCCAGGGTTCTGCCAAAGCCGTCATTGACCTGATTAACAATAGTGTCCAGAGCCATGCCGGAAAAGAGGGCGAAAAACAGGGCCGCTGCCAGCAGGGCCAAAAAAGGATGCACTTTCCATTTTACGGTCAGTAAAATGATAAGCAGGACACTCAATAACAGTAAGACAATATTAATCATGGTTTAAATAAATGGGGGTCAGAGTCATATTTTAAGCGACTGATTTAAGTGCTAGTGGTGGCACATCAAACTCAATTCCGGCCCATTCGCTACGCAGGAAATTTCTGATATTTCCGTGATCCACGCCTTCCGGATTTTGCAGTACATCAACTCTGTAATAATCACCAAAACAGTGCAGGGTTTGTGCCCTGTCCAGACTATGTAAGAGGGCAAAGCCAAATACCTTACAGGAACCTTCATTGGTGCCTGCTTCATTGATTCTTTGATGGGCGCCTTCACCACTGGTAAAGCGCGTCGGGGTAAAATCATAGTAGTTATCAATCACCTCAAGCACCTGATTAAAATGAACCGTGTCAGGTGCATCAGCAAGCTGACTTAGTAGCTGGCTTAGCTGGCTGTTATTATTTGTGTTTGTTGAATCAGACATTTGCATCCTCTGTATGAGTTTTGTTTGATATTTCTTTTTCCTGCATGCGTGCGATGGTGTCGGCAAAGGTTTTTTTCGGCACGCGCTGTAACTTGGTCAAGGCTGTATGGGAAACCAAATCAGCATCCAGCTGTTGTTCCAGATCCCTTAGCATTCTGGCCAGAAGGTGGGCTGTCATTTCTGCATCGGCCAGGGCGCGGTGATAGTCTCCTGTTGTTGGTAATGACAAATATCTGACCAGGGTGCCCAGTTTATGATTGGGCATGTCCGGATACATCCTTCTTGCCAGCAGCAGGGAGCAGGCAAATTCTGTACGCCGCCTTAAGCCTGCCCGGGCATATTCTGCATCGAGAAATTTAGCGTCAAAGGACGCATTATGGGCAATGAAGGGTATGTCGCCAACGAAACTCTGCAAGGCCTGCATAACGCTGGGTCCATCGGGTGCATTACGCACCATGCCATTGCTTATGCCGGTCAGCTCCTGAACGAATGCCGGGATCGGTCTGCCGGGATTGATCAGGCTCTGGTAACTGTCGACTATCTCGCCATTGCATAAGATCACTACGCCGACTTCAGTGGCCCGATCACCCATGTCAGGAGATAAACCGGTGGTTTCAAAATCGATGACGGCGAATTTTTTCAAGGGGTGTTATTTCCGACAGACCACGTTTGCGTAAGTAAGGCATGTTCTGAACATGATTGTCTTATTGGATTATTTACAGATTAAAGTCTCTAGCGAGAACTATTTAATATTCTCAGAAAACATTGATGCATGGCTTCCGGGCTGGGTGAATTAGCACAGCTTCGATTACTTTCCCTGAACACGTCCTGGGAATTTAGCCTTGCAATCAGCAGTTTTGTGGTTGCATCGACTTCATCATATTGAGCCAGTAGCTGTTGTGCTTCTGCAGCCCGTACAGATTCTTTTTGATTCCACTGCGCGACATTCTGATTATAGGCTGCTTTGAATTCATTGAGTTGTTGCAGCCGCCGATCAAGTGCGCTTTTCTCAGGCGTTAATTCATCTTCCCATTCCTCGCATGCATTTAATTCATCCACGCTTAATTGCCGGTCACATTCCGCATCATGGCGCTCTATCTCGGCATTGAAGCGTCGAATGTCAGCATTATAGGCATTAACATCCCTGTCATAATTTGCTTTTTCTCTGTCCAATGGCACTTTTTCTCTGTCATGGTTCTGTTTGATGACAAGATTGGCATTAATTGCCGTTTCGGTTTCTCTGGCAAGATCCAGAATAGTAGCAAGTTCATCGAGAAGCCCTTGTGGGGACAGGGTTTCATACTGGGCATTCACTGTCGATGACCATAAGCCAAAGGGCAGTATCAAGGTAAATAATAATTTTCTGGAAACTTTCATTTTTCCCTCAGTGGCTAATAAAAATTGGGGTCAGAACACTATTAATATTAGTGTTCTAACTTCATTTTTCGTTATTTTAATAATGTTCTGACCCCAATTTATTATCCCAGTTTTTTGCCAAAGAAAGATCGTACCAGTCGGGGATTTTATAATCTATGACGGTGCCGGGTCTAAAAGCAGATCTTGCTATGATTAATTGTGCACTCATTGTCTTTTCGCTCAACATTGGCGCGGATTTCTTAAAATAAAAGAATCTATAAATAGCATTCAGTATCATGCAATATTTTGCTGATGGACAATTCCAGAACCACTGATTATGCTTTTTATGGATGTAAATATACCATTGGCTTATGTTTAGCGGGATTTGATTTTAAAAGGAGTGATTTTTGATGAAAACAACACCACTGCGCAGATGGGTAGCCAGCCTCTCATTGATTGCGATAACAGGCCTGGCCTGTTCGGCACAGGCACAGGATATCGCGATCACCAATACGCGTATCATCATTGGTAATGGTGAGGTTATCGAATCAGGAACCCTGGTTGTGCGTGATGGCAGAATCACCGAGGTCACTGCAGGGCAGGCCAACACCCGTGGTTTGCAGTCCATCGATGGCAGCGGAATGACAGCTATGCCCGGTTTCATCGATGCGCATCGCCATATCAATACCGGGCCGGATGAGAAAGCAGAAATGCAGGCGCAACTGGAAGCCGGCTACACCACGATTCTTTCGGGTGGTGGTCCCGCGGACGGTAACCTGATGTTGCGTGAACATATTGAAAGCGGGGAGATCAACGGGCCACGTATCATTCCTTCAGGACGCATCAATCTTGCCGACCATACTCCGGAGTCAGCGCGCGCCGAGGTGCGTAATCTTGCTGACATGGGCATTCAATGGACTGGTGAGATTAGCCTGACGCCTCTGCCCAGGCCAAGCCTGCACGAAATAGAAGTGCTTGAGGCCATTGTCGATGAGGCTCCGAAAGTGGGCGTTACTGTTCAGGTACATGCGGTGAGTACCCAGGCCATGGTGGCAGCAGTTAACGCGGGCGTGCGTCGCCTGGTGCATATCCCCAACAAGAATTTTGTAGATCATGACGCGGTACAACTACTAGCTGATACCAACACCATGAGTCTGGCGACGATTGGTTTCGGTGCGCCAGTGTTTGGTGTGTTCACGGAAGCTAACGAGCCACGCTTTCGTGATGGCAAGGCGTGGCCGGAGTTTATCTCAGGGGCTAATCGTGACGAGCAAGCCCGCGCTGTCGGCACTGAAATTGGTTACACGATTGTTAATGCCCGCACTATATGGGATGGCGATGCCATGCTCGGTTACTGCACAGACACCCGCTATGATCCCCATGCCGGACTTCAACATGAGCTTGAGTCTTATAAAGTGATGTTCTCAATGAAGGACATCATTCAGCTGATGGGGCCAAACACCGCCGCTTATATCAACATGGCTGATGATCTGGGCACCCTTGATCCCGGCAAACTGGCCGATATCGTGCTGGTCCAGGGTAATCCGCTGGAAGGTTTCTGGCACATGCTGGATGCACGTGTTGTGCTTAAAGAGGGCAGGATTGTCGTCGACAAGCGCGGTTAAAAAATGGGGGTCAGAACACTATTTAAAATTTGGGTCATGTGATCTTTATAAAACAATAGTGTTCTGACCCCCATTTTATTTTAGCGCCTGTACCAGAACTCCGCATGGCAGCCCTGGCAGGAATTATTAATTGCTGCGCCGGTTTCTATCAAACCCAGTACATCCTTGTTTTCAATAGTTTCCAGTGTGGCCTGCGTAAAAAATTGCATCTGCTGGATATAGGAGCGCCAGATTTCAGGGTCACTTTCTATTAGTGCCTCAATTTCTTCTGATCGGTACATATAGTCTGGATAGTCTGCATCCTGAACAGCATCGTTGATACTGCGACCGGGAATCAGCAGAGCATTACCGGCTTCAACCAGGGTGATGGCGCTGGCGCGTAGTGTTTCCCAGTCTTCATCTGTTTGTGGGGCCACATCTTCCACGACACCCTCTACCGTGGCGACATAACGCACTGCCTGCCACAGTTTCAGGACGTTGGGTTGGACTATCTCGTTCATCAGTGTGTTGACACTGTAGCGGATATCAAAATTTTCAACGGGATCGCTAGCCGATGTTGTTACAGGAGTCGGAGCTATCGAGATTTCCATGCCTGAGGATGCCGGTGCTGAAGCGTCGGGTGCCCCCTGATCCGCCGAGCATGCGACCAGTGCTAAAAATGTGAAACAGGCAAATAAAGTCTTGAAAGTCATGGGCTGTTTTCTTATGACAGTATTGGATGACATAACAATACTACCCTGAGAAGCGCTTGCCTAGACCATCGCCTTTAACGGTGCTTTCTCTATTTACGGATAGACCTTACATGTTTCCCCGGTTATCCTCGGTGGGTTCTTCACCTGTTAATAACAAAAACTATAAATAGAGAGATGATCATGTTGCAAAAACTCAAAAGCATTTTCGTTTTTACACTGGCGACAATTGTTGTCGGGTTTTCCCCTCTTGCTGTCTTCGCTGCTGAACTGATGACGGAGCGCGTACAAGATTATGCCGCTATTCAGACCTTGATAGTCAAATATGCGCACGTTTATGACTCACGCGATGTGGAAGGTTATGTTGGTATCTTTACTGAGGATGCGCAATTTACTTTTACTGGCAACGCTTTGAACGGCCGTGATGAAATCCGGGAATTTATTACCGGGGTTGCTAACTCACCGCCACAGACCATTAAAAGCCACCATGTCATCACTAATACCCTGATCGAGTTTGTCAGCGACTCCGAGGCGCATCATCGGTCTTACTGGGAAATTGTTTCTGGTCCTGCAGGCGGTCCATTCACTGTGGGTAATATTGGAGTTTATGACGATGTTGTCGTCAAACAAAATGGCCAGTGGCTGATTTCGAAGCGCCACATTCCTGATTAAAATTGAGGACGGGGTCTGCCCCTCTACTTAAGGAGAAAATTATGAATAAATTGAATGTGGGACTGATCATTATCAGCAGCGTCGTGCTGGCACTGGTATTTAACGCTTTTCTTCCGCCCAACTTGTTGGGGTCTTCTGAAAATGTTGCCAGTACTGTAGCAGTGACTGAGACCGTAATGGCTGAGCCGGAACTGGATGGCAGGGTACCCTCGTGTGACTTTTGTGAAACTGAGCTTATTGAAGCAGATGAAATCGCTGACTATATTGCCGTGGCGATGGCGACCGGGCTGACTGACCAGCAGATTCGTTCTCTTGATATTGGCAGATCCAATGTGCAGTTAGCGTTGGCTCATCGTGGTCCACTTGCCGAACCCAATCCGCGTTCTGTTGCTGTGCATAACCTGGTTACCGAGGTCTACGTCGTACTGAGTGGCTCCGGTACGAATATTACTGGCCCGGACCTGATTAATGCAGAACCGCGACCCGACGATTATCGTGCTGTGGTCTTCCTCAACGGACCAGGACAGAACGCAGAAGCGGTGCGCAACGGTACTGAAGTGCAGTTGGAAGCAGGCGATGTTTTTGTAATTCCCCCTGGCACCGGTCATCAGTTCACGCGCATTGATGATCACATCACCTACCTGATGGTCCGCATTGATCCGGACAAGGTAGTGCCTTTGTTTGATGCAACAGAGTCAGAAGATTACCTGGCAGAAAATTTGCCTTGAGAAAGAAAAATAGGGGTCAGAACACCTTTTCTATATAAAGAAAGGTATCTCCAAGCCCTTTAAATTGGGTCTTAATATAAGAAACCTGTTCTGACCCCTATTTTTAGTTCAGAGCCATGGCCAATATTTTTGCCACATGCATTGCCTGGCGAGTGGTGGCGGAATCAATCTGGCTGCGGCAGCTGGTGCCGTCAGCGACTAATAATGTGTCTTTACCAGCAGCGCGAATCGCCGGTAACAGGCTCAGTTCTCCCATAGCCTTTGAGGTGTCGTAATGCTCGGCATCGTAACCAAAGGCGCCCGCCATACCACAACAACCTGAATCAATGGTTTCCACGTGCAGTTCAGGAATCAGTGACAGTACGGTTTGCACATCGGACATTACGCCAAAGGCTTTCTGGTGACAGTGGCCGTGCAATAAGGATTTTTTATTGCTGATGGTTTTCAGATCCAGTTTGAGTTTTCCGCGGTGGTGTTCCCGGGCCAGAAATTCCTCGAACAGCATAGCTGATTCAGATAGCTTCTTTGTATCTTCGCCGGGTAGTAATGAAATGAATT
>Ga0233432_10002692_pt1 | contig 16379 bp, 9 predicted proteins | sample SI_122_August201_6_FD_179870 | JGI IMG/M metagenome (GOLD analysis project Ga0233432, IMG submission 179870) | Seawater microbial communities from Saanich Inlet, British Columbia, Canada - SI_122_August2016_10_MG | ecosystem: Environmental > Aquatic > Marine > Inlet | place: Canada: British...
TCAGGGCTTGAACCATCAAAGTGGTCGCGATTGAAAATACTCGCAGGAAATGAACGTTGGCAACAATTGGTGTTGCCTCACAACGAAGGCATGCATTTCCTCAGGTTGGTTCCGATGGTCGGCACGGATCGTTAAACTTATCTCATCCTCTGCAGAATAACCTTCAGGAGGCCAATTTCCTTTTATAGCTAGGTGATCCATTTCATGGTGTTTGCACCCAAATCTTATTTGCTGGAATGATGTATCTGACCAGGGCGTGTGTTGCGCTTATCTTCCTCTTCCCATTCTGCAAACCATTCAGTTAACGGAAGGACAGTACACCAGTCCCTCAACCTGGTTAAGTTCTAGCTATTTTAAAAAGTGCAAAGGTAACAATTTGTGAATTAAATTGTTGGCGTGCATTACAAAAAAAAAACGAAGGTAACGCAGGCATTTGATAAAATTCCGAAAAATGCCTTATCTTGCCAAATTAAATCTCTATTATTGGGGTTCGATAATTTATCGTTCACATAGTCCACGAATCTAAACAGGAACCATCATGCTAGTTGCGATAATGAAACATTGTGCCGCTTTTTTACTGCTTTTCATTTTTTTTAGAATACAACCCCTGGCGGCCCAGCCATACGGAGACTGTCATTTTCACTTGTTTGATTTCCTGCAGAATGGCCAATTTGATAACCGAGACCAGAGATTTCCATGTGATGCTACTGGTTTGATGAAAGATGGACGGTATTTTCAACTACCATACGGGGAGCGCTATCGCAGGATCACGGGTCTTCTCGAAACAACCGAACGGCATCATATCGTTGATGTGATTCTATGCGGGATGCCTTTCGTAAAAAAATGGTCCGAGGATGACTTTTTCCTGCGGCCCAAATACTATCTCGACTCAAGTTCAAGAGTTAAGCAGGCCCGAGACACCGACCTCTCAGTCGCCACCGCCTTTATGGATTACCGAAGATTCTTTGCTGGCGACGAGGTGGAATTGGCAAAACTGCAACGCCTCCACCCTTTCATTTGCGGGCTTGATACTACAGATCTGGGCGCAGTGGATCTTGCCATCAAGCGAATCCGAGAATATCCGGGGATCTGGGAGGGACTTGGAGAATTGATGTCGCGTCACGATGACTTGACCAACCTTACTACTGGTGAGCGTCCCAGAGGGAATCACCCTTCCTTGATAAGGTTGTTGAAATTTGCGGGTCTAGTTAGTCTGCCTGTAAGCATTCATCACAACGTTGCACCTATATCCCGTAGTGCCAGTGAAATAAAAGAAACTTACTATCTTGGAGAATTTTTAGATTTATTAGACAAATCCATCACAGAACAGGTCAAAATAAAAAACAGGCCTAAAGTGATCTGGTGCCACGCTGGAATAAGCCGTCGTATAATCGTCGCCGACTATGAAAAGACCCTGGGGAAACTATTGGAACAATATCCTGATAATCTTTTTCTGGACCTTTCATGGGTAGTTCTGGGTTCCTATATCTATAAAAGCATGGACCAATGGGTTGCCTTGATCAAACGCTACCCTGACAACTTTGTAATTGGCTCGGATTCTGTCGGCAATTACAGCAGCATCCCTATGGAATTAAAAAAATACCAAGTATTGCTGGCGGCACTTCCTGAAGCAACCAGAGCAAAAGTTTCCTATGGAAATCTCGCTCGGGTTCTCAAATTATCAAAGACCGACAGAAGGCAAAAAAAATTGGGTGAAACGGGTATTGTATTGCCTGATGACTTTCAATTGCCTGAATCTTTTGGGCTTGAGTATTTAATAAACAAATGAACCCTTAGTATTTAGAACTGCTTATTGAATCTTTCGGTGAAAATTTTAAGATATTATTGGGATTGATCTGAATTCGAAAGCCAAAAAAACTTAGTAGTAGATTTGGTAAATGACTGGTTCGTTTATCTCCTCAATATAAATTTCAAGACTGCTGAATTGCCACATCACTCGCCGTTCGTTTCTTTTTAATCCTCAACCTGCATTATGAATGATGCTAACTGTTCAAGCAATCGATGAGAGGCTGGAAAAAGGTTGCTTTGTCTCCCTGAGCGGGCAGGGTTTTATTCAATTCCTTTCTAAGTATGAAAACGTCTCATCAGACTGTGCAAGGCAAGGGCGATGATGGCTTTACATTGATCGAACTCTTGGTCGTGATTGCTATCATAGCGATCCTCGCGGGTATGCTGCTGCCTGCCCTGAGCAAGGCCAAGGTGAAGGCTCAAGGTATCGCCTGCATGAACAATCACCGGCAGCTGGCTTACGCCTGGCGTCTCTATGCGGATGATAACAATGACAAGCTGGTGGGTTCATGGAAGGGCCTTCCTGGTTCCAATACGGCTCCGGACTGGGCGGCAGGCAGTTGGCTTACTTTGAACAATCCAAGAGATCCAAGTAATTGGGATCATGAAAAGTTCATCGAAAAAAGCCCGCTTTGGCCCTACTGTGGCGCGTCTCTTGGAATTTGGAAATGTCCAAGCGACAAGTCCACAGGTATTAACCGCAAGCAACAGCGTGTGCCGAGAATTCGCAGCATGTCCATCAACAACTGGGTGGGGGGCTCTGGATGGGGCAACTCCGGTAGTTGGTATCCGTATAACAAGCGGGGTTGGATCGCTTATCGGAGCATGGGAGACCTGAAAGATCCGGGACCTTCACAGACATGGGTCTTTCTGGACGAACGCGAGGACAGCATCAACAACGGTCTCTTTGTCGTGGACATGGCAGGCTATCCCGATCAGCCCCGGCAACATCATCTGGTCAATACGCCTGCCAGTTATCATAACAAGGCCGCCACACTTTCCTTTGCTGATGGCCACTCGGAAATCAAGGTCTGGCAGGATCCCCGCACCTTCCCGCCCATGTCGAAAAAAGACCGTCCCTTGAACATCGCATCCCCGAGTAACAGGGATGTGCTGTGGCTGCAGGAACGCAGCACGCGGATGCGGTGAGACACTTGATTCTGCTCCGTCATCCCGGTGATTGTGTGTGGGCACTTTGTATATACAAAACAAATGATGCGACAAATGGGGACGATCATTTTTATTCCCCAGCATAAGCTATAGGAATGAGGCCATGGCTTGTGACTGGTGGACATATTTTTCCAGAAACTCAAATTGTCTAGTCATGAAGCAATGCCATTTCATGAATCACATCGAGTCGATTTGCCAAGACCTTCGCTAGTTCGTGCATGATGAGCAGCACGGGATCATATGGTGTTTGATGATTCCTCTGGCTAGAGGTAGGTGTCATCAGCACGAATCCGCCTCAGGTCTCCATTTTCAGAGACTTGTTCTTGTGCAAGCAAATCCAGATCGCTGACTGTATCTGGCTTGGCGAATGTTGGATGGATGTGAGAAAGTCCATCTCTGACAGGCCTGAACCAACTGCACTTATGATACAAGTATGAGTTATTTGACCCCGGATTGAGTGGTTCCTCATTTTTCTGTGAATTGGGTATGGTTTAAGCTTCATCCCTGCTGAGTCAAAAATGAAAACCGTTCAGAAAAAGGTGACGATGCTGCTTTACAAAAGAGGACTCAGTCATTCGCAAAGGTGGATTCACTTTTTCCCCTCTGTAGATCTTGTTCTTCAGTTGAAAGTCGTCCCTATAAATGCCGACGAGACGGTGTTTGAACACATGGTAAAAGAGGACCGTATCCTGTTTTTGGAAAAGGGTATCCCTCAGCAATATATTCAACTCTGGGTTGAATCGAAAGCCAGTCTGCAGCAGATGATTCAAAACTTTTTATCAAAAGCTCTGTTTTGGGATCTTCTCCCCAGCTTCTTTGGAACCTCATCCAGTCAAAAGCCATACCGCATTACCCCTTGCCTGCGGCAAGAGATGAAGCTTGGCAATGATATCAGTCGTCCATTTGCAGTCTCTATAAAACAAACAAAACAATAACACGACAAAAGTTCTTATCATGAAAACCTTCAATGAAGCGTCACCGTTCGTTGCATTCAAGCAACTGTCCGTTCAAAGTCTTGTCCTTGCAATGATCATTGCATTCACCTGCACCGCTTTCAATTGTTTCGGGCATGGATCGGTCTCGGACCCGGTGAGCAGAATATATCGTATTTTTCTCGAAAATCCGGAGAGTCCGGATCGATCTGTATCTGCCGATGCCATCGCAACGACAGGAACACAGGCATTTTATGATTGGTCCGAAGTCAATCGCCTTGTGCCAGACTACGCCATTGATAGCTTGGATGCTTATCGGGCTCTTATTCCCGACGGTAAGCTTGCCGGGGCAGGGCGGGATAAATATGCTGGATTGAATCTTGTTCGTGATGATTGGCCTGCAACTTCGGTCAATGCCGGGCTTTATCAAATCGTGTTTGACGCGCATGTTCCTCATGATCCCAGCTTCTTCAGAGCGTTTATCAGCAAGTCTGGTTGGGAGCCTGATCAACCCTTGAGGTGGGATGATTTGGAAGAGTTGCACGGTCCTGAAAACTTTACACGCGATGGATCACTATATCGGTTTGGAGTCCATTTTCCGGATCGTATGGGGCATCACGCTCTATTCGTGATATGGCAGCGGGTGGATCCTGCAGGGGAGGCTTTTTTCTCTCTGAGTGATATTGATTTTGGTGATGGAACCGGACAGGGAAATCCTGAAAACGAACCAGAAGTGGATGACTTCATTCCCAATGATTATCTTGATGGAGAGATACAGGCCTCGGTGAGTTTGAAAGTAAAAGAGGATTGGGGAAATGGATTCACCGGTGAATTTATCATTCAGAATTTAGGTGATACTCCGGTGAATGGCTGGACCCTGGAATTTGATTTGGATCGAGACATTTCACATCTTTGGAACGGTGATGTAGTACGCAAAGAAGGCATCAGGTATACGGCGACACATGCTGATTGGAATCAGTTTATTCCAGTGGGTGGATCGACAACTCTCGGATTTGAAGCGTCTCCGGGTCATGCGAATGACAACATGCTGGGGCTTGTACAATTAAACGGTATCACTCTGTCAGATCCGCATGGTCAGGAGACGGAAGAACAAAACTCTCCCCAAATAATCCCAGTGCTGACCGTGGGGGATTTTGACTTTATTGAAGGTGACGAGGAGGTCATCGATCAATGTATCCAGTTCAATTTGTCTCAACCTGCCAACGAAATGATTCATGTCACGATCGCCTCGCAAAATGGTTCGGCCATAGCAGGGGAAGATTATCAGTCGTTTGCAAAGATGGTTCATTTTCCAGTGGGAGCAACCTCTGCAAGCATCTGCCTCAAGCTTCTGGGTGATTTGGATTGGGAACAAAATGAATCTTTTGAACTGGCTTTTTCGAAACCCATGGGCGTGAGTCTGACACAGGAGTGCATGACCGTGACCATCTTGAACGATGATCAGCCGTCCACACCAGGGCAGGCAGTAGACGTCGATGTCGCTTTTGACTGGGTGGTCAATGATCGATGGGGGAGTGGTTTTGTAGCGACAGCCTCGATTTACAACCACACGGAAACCATGATGCCAGAATGGTCGGTTTCATTGGATCTCGATGTTTCCATTGTTAACTACTGGAACGTTTCAGATGTGTCGAAACATGGATCCAGATATACCTTTCACAATGCTGCATGGAATGGCGCCATTCCCCCGGGAGGTTCGGTGAGCTTTGGATTGCAGGCATCCAGTGTCTATGATTTGGAACCGAACAATATTGTCATTAACGGCAATGCATCATCGGGTTCAGGATTGGATCATCCTGAACCCGACACGGAAGTAATGGAAGATGTCCCACTGGAAGTGTTTGTTGTCAATGCCTGGGCTAATGGGTTTACAGGGGAAGCAAGTATGAGGGTGGAGAGCGATGTCGAAGGCTGGCAAATTGCCTTTGATTTTCCATATGCCATCACCGATATATGGAATGCAAGCATGGTGAGTCAAAGTAACGGTCGAGTTGTCGTTCGTGACGCTGGTTACAATGCCTCCGTGACTGCTGACGGAGAAATCGTGTTCGGCTTTGTGGCATCAGGCTCAGGCCTGAATTCAACCCAGCTCATCAAACCTTCGCAAACCGAGCTCAAAGGAAATATGCATTGAAACGGTGTTGCTGAATGATGGAATACGATGATTGGTCCAGTCAGAAACATCCTTCTGTCAGGTGACACTCTGCACACTGGAGAGTTCTTTACGGTCAAGCCAACAAAATACCCAATCAAGTGGAAGGACGCATCCTTTTCGGGTTTTTGAGGGAATATGATCGCGCAAGCAGACGTTTTATTCCCGCGCTCTGCGCGCGAAATGCTTGCTTACCCTGTGTCGATCTATGATTCAGATCATCTCTGAACACGCCAAATGCGCCTGACCTGTGATGACTTGGAAGGTCGGTTTTCGGAGTCTTTTACAAGAAGCCAACAGTTGAAGAATCAGGGGGGGCAAAGTGCATGTTGCTTTACCAACCTTGAAGTTCGGCAATCCGACCAAGGATACTGATTCCGTAACGTCCCTTCTTGCTGCCCCCCTCGTCCATGTATTTTTTCACCAGCGGGAATGCAGGTTCTCCCATCCAATCCAAAACATTGTGCACCATGCTGCGGCATTGACTGCCATCAAAGAGAAGGTTTTCAAGGCATGTTAAGGCTTCATCTTCTTGTCCAAGCTTCACCAGAGTCCATGCAGCCATCGTGCGCACTTCATGGGATTCATCCCTTAGAGCACCTTTCAATACTCGAACCGCGGGAACGGCATCATCGCCTAGTAAGTGAATCCCGACGATTGCCCACCATCGGATACCTTCATCGGTGGTTGACATCCTTTTAACAAAAACATCCAGGTTTTTGGCATTGCGCGATAACGCCAAATCGGCGGCATCAAGGTAGGTTTCCAGTGGATAGACTTTTTTGTCACGCACCATTTCATAAATAGTCAGGTTGTGCTGTGCTGCACGGCGATCTCTCATCTTTTCAGGCAAAAGACCGCTGTCGTAGAGTTCAAGTTGCTTGCGTCGCAGGGCTTGTTTCATGGTTGCAATGCGTGCCTGATGTTCGGGCGTATCGATGAGATTGCGGACATTGTCGAAATCATGATCATTGTCATAGAATTCTTCGGACACGCGAGGGCGAAAAAAACGTCCGGTCACCGAGTCCGTCTTTCCTGCGCGATGGTGCTGTTCCCAGGCTGCGGTTGCTGGTGCCTTCCAAAGGTAAGCCAGGTGATGCCCGGCAGGTGCGAAAGGCATGTAATTCTTGTGGTAAGCGAAACGCGCATCCCGAATCATACGAACATGATCCAGCCGTTCGTCGGCGCGTTCGCGAAAGGCGACATGGTAGCGGGGCTCCGGTTCAATGCCTTCACCAAGGAATACCGTTCCTTGAAAAGTATGGGGTATTTCCGCTCCAGCCAGGCTGAGCCAGGTCTTTGGCATGTCCACAAAGCTGACCAGGCGGTCCACGGTCATGCCTCGTTCGGATGCCGGGTAGAGGTGTTTGAATTTTTCAGGGATACGTATGACAAGTGGGCAATGAACGCCACTGGCATAAAGAAAGCGCTTACTGCGGGCCATGACCCCGCCATGATCCGAGTTATAAATGATAATCGTGTCCTCATAGAGCCCATCCTCCTTGAGGGCATTCAGGCAACGCTTTATCCCCCGATCCATATCTTCAACTGCATCGGCATACTTGGCATAGTTCTGACGTATCACTGGAAGGTCTGGGTGGTAGGAGTGCAACTGCATCTTTGCCGGGTCGTGGCGTGTGTTGTCGACCTTGCCATGAGCTCGACTTTCATGGCTGTTGCCAATATTGACAACAGCAAAGAAGGGTTGATCAGGTTGGCGCATGCGCCAGCCATAGGGTTCCTTGCCCCCTTTGTAATCCCAGCATTCCTTGTCTTCACGCCCACCGATGTTGTAATCAGTTTTGGTCGGGTTCGAAGTGTGGTAGCCCGACTTCCTCAGTAGATCGGGATAGTAGGGAATTTTGTCGTGCGGAATCAGGTTTCGGCTGCGCATGGGTTGAGTGCCGTTGGAAATCCCATACATACCTGTAATCCAGCATGAACGTGTTGGAGCACAGACCGCCGCATTGTCAAAACAGTAGCGGTAACGAAAACCTTCCTGTGCCAGCTTGTCGATGGCCGGTGTCACTACATTGACGCCACCATAACAGCTCACCCATGATATTCCGTTGTCTTCACTGGTAATCCATAAGATATTTGGTCTTTCCTGCGTGGTCTCATCTCCTTCAACGAATCGAACGGCTAAGAGCAGGATCCAGATATGCACCTTCATGATCCGAAAAAAACAGTTCATCCACGTGTTTTTTTTCGATCTTTTTGAAATGGGGAAATCAGTTGCGGGCATACCTCAAACATGAGCCTGATCAGGAGTGTGTTCAAGAAAAAGAGTCTCATGATTCAGCCTGCTCATGAATCTTAAGAAATGCATTCTGACGGTATCGGGAGCTTGAAGTGAGGTTCAGGAACGAATGCTTGCCACCCTTTGATATGAACATTGATAAACCTGAAATGCATTTCGCATGATCTGCTCTGCTGTTCATTTTCTAATTTACGGCTCTATTGAAGAAATCTAAGTGCCCGCATTGTGGAATTTCCATTGGACCGGAGGCGAACCGATAACAAGGCGAAAACCATTCCTTCCAATGGATTCCAATAATGCTGAAGGTCAAGCTACTGATTAAATCAAGACAACAAACAGTTACTGCTATCGGAGAGAATAGCGAATCTATCCTAGCTGTTATCGAACCGTCTCGATGAGGGGCAATAGGATTTCACTTCCCTAGCGCCCTGGTAGAGAGATTCGGATGTCAAGGCAGCTGTGTGGTGGCCGGATAAATGACTTCGGCAAGCAATCACGTGGTCAATGTCTGGCTGGACTGCAAACCCGTTGCCATCTTATAAACACTGACCTAAGGGGGTGCCGGCACCATCATGAAACAGAGAGTGAACAAACGCCTTCAGAAGGTCCGATGGCCTGTTTACTCTGCTTCAAGAAGCCTGAAAAACGTGGTTTCAGCGACAGTGGTCGATACGCTTGAAACTCCTTCATCAACTGTTGGATCGCCAGGAAAGGGCGACCAGGCATCTATCGTGATGTCCCCCGTCGATTCAAGCTGGAATGTTCCAGCCTCATCCGGCCATTGAACGGTTATTCCACCGGATTCATTCCGGTGAATGGACAAGGTAGGGGGCTCCGATGGCTTGCATGCTTCCAAAGGATTGATGCCGGCAAACGGTCCGCACGGGCGGATGATTCCGTAGCGGATTCGTGTGAAGAAGATTTTGTCGGTAAAAACAAAACGCGCGGCCGCCTGAGGGCCCTGGTTCACTCCATTGAACTTGATTTCGGGAATCTCGAAATAGGCTTCACGCCATTGGCCTGTTCCCCGGAGTGTGGTGACATAATCCTCGGGCGTGAATCCGAAGGTGGTCAAACCTCCCAGGTCCCTCTGGTAAACTTCCGGACGAAACTTGGCCCCGATGAGATCCGGATCATCGTAGTAGGTGACGCAAATGGACAGATGCGCGTTGGGTTGACTGCTGGGGCCGAAGATCTCGTCTTGAATGGCAAAATTCATATATCTGTGAGGGAATCCTTCTGTGCCATCCTCTATGGCGGCGCGCACGGCCAGACGACGATCTTCATCTGGTCCAGCTTCCTCCATGACCATTTCCTGATCGCCACCCGAGTTGCCTGGTCCAAGACCATTCTGTGTTTCAAGCTGCAGATCGTACTCTGCGAAATTGCCATAAAGATCGGTGCATATGGATGGATCCTCAAAGCAATCTGTCAATGGGTCCTGACCTGCCAGTGGATGCTCGCCACCCCTGAGAACGGCCATCTCCACGCGAGATACATGGATGCCAGAGGTTTCAAAAAAGAGCCGTGGGCCACCGGTGAATGCACCCGTTTTGATGCCGGAAAGATTGACATTAGGTACTCGGAAGGCAATTTTTCTCCATTCGCCTGAACCTTCCGTATGCCAAAGCTTCCCCGGAGGGAACACATCCATGCCGCCTTGTGCGTCCGTGGCAAAAGCTTCCGGTCCAAGGAGTGAACCTGCGAGTTCGGGATCATCGTAATACTCAATACACACCTTCATGACCACGGGATCATTGCATGGCTTGCCCAGGTATTCATCGGTGATTCCGAAATTCATATACTGGCCATCTGCAACTGCGGCCCGTCGTTTATCGTTTGCAGGCCCGACATTGTTGGCAAAACTTACGGACTGATCGTCGTTGTCGAGGAGTTCAAGTTGATTGCCTGATTCCTGTGAGATATCATACCAGACATGATTTGTTTCAGGAGGAGGTGCACAGAAATCCTTGTCTTCGAAACGGTTGATTTGATCAGGTTCTCCAAAGGCCCCTTCTTGGCCAAATGCCACAACGCGCAGAGTCAAGCCGGCAACGTTTTGAAAACGGATGGTGCCGCCATTGACGCCGCCAGCACTGATGTTGCCTTGAGCATTTTCGGCAGGCTGGTCAATGAATCTTCCTCCGTCAGGACGCGTGCCATTTTCAATTCTAAAAAGCGCCCAGTTCCATTTGCCGTTGTTGGCTTCAACCGGCAGGGAACCTCCAAGGACGTCGTTCAGATTTCCCTCTGGCCCACCAGGAAGCGTTCCTGTCAAAAAAGTGAAATTCCTCGGCGTTCCATCTGCTGCCAGAACTGAACCGTCGCCATAGAATTGAATCAGGATATCTACCACAGGATCATCCCCCCAATCGAAGTAAAAGGCATCGGCAACATTAAGATAGCTGCCAAGAGTTCGCGTACCGTTGAACCCGCCTATGACGACACTGCGCGTGGCCTGATCACCTCCGCTCATGACTTGCAAGTCTCCCTCAAACCATAGATTACCAGCAGGTTCAAAAATTGCGTCAGGATCCGTGACAACATAATGGACTTCCTTTGAGGGGGCGACTGTCTCAGGCCAGTCCTCAGGTGGAAAAGGGCCTTCCTGGGCCATGGTTCCAATAACTCCAAGGAGGAGTAGCGCGGATACGTTCAAGGAGAGTTTCTTCATGATGTTGGTTTCCTGCTATGTGGATACTTGACTGTAAGAACAGTATGGCTAAGAGTAAATATCAAATTAACCACCAACGTGACAAGCAGAGCATCCTCGCAAGAGCCCGATTCCACCTGATCATCGGGTTCTCTATTCTGCTTGCGCATCATGATGCGGAGGCTGGTAGGGTCTTGTTCAACGATCCACCTGCCAATCTGATTGATCTGAAAGCTGGAGTCATGGATTCAATACCCACCTGGACGTCCAGTGACCGGATCGTGATGACTCCTTATTTCTATTGGTATGATGTCTGGACTCAATCGCACCTATTGAATCCCGATCACTCTGACGCGCTCACAACCCATCCGGTCACTTTGAGCGGTTTTTCCTATAAATCCATGCAATGGCACAAAACTCAATTGAGCGATATGGAGGCCGCCGGAATCGATGTGGTGCTTCCTGTATACTGGGGTGATCCGTCACAACTTACCGAAACAGGGGATTCGCATTGGAGTTACGCAGGCATTCCTCCCTTGGTTGCCGCACGTGAGGAACTCCTCAAAGAAGGGCGATCACCACCTCGCATAGGCATGTTTTATGACACGACTACCCTTGAGCGCAATGCCTGGAATGAACACGTGGATCTCACCACCCCTCGGGGCCAGTCATGGTATTACGAATCGGTCCGAGATTACTTTTCCCTCGTCCCTCCCCAACATTGGGCCATGATCAACCACTGCCCCATCATTTTTACGTGGGTATCCACCTGGGCCAAGGCCTACGATCAAACCCATGTTTCAGAGGCTAAACGAAGATTCGGAGAAGATTTCGGGGGCCATCCTTTTTATCTCATCAAAGAGAGGTCATGGGATATAGAAGCAGATGATGTTTATGCGTGGGGAGGTGCATTAGGTCTCAAGCCGTTGAGCGTTGCATCCATCGGCCCCGGTTACGACCACTCGAATGTACCGGACAGGCACCCTTTTAAGATCGATCGAGAATCCGGTGCCTTTTTTGAACGTAACTGGGAGAGACTGCTTCGCACGGGGATCGATCGTGTGATGATTGAGACCTGGAACGAATATCATGAGGGCACGGACATTTCGCGTTCACACGAATACGGCCGAACATACATCGATATCAATCGACATTATGCAGACCTTTTCAAATCAAGATTCATTCCGCCACCCATCGATGGACGGTTTTCCAATGTATCCAGTATCTCCACCGACTTTACAGAGATCAGGGGTTCTGAAGCGATTCAATGGATCGACTGGAGCGACGGTCCGTCCGAAACGATAGTGCAGGATGGAGCCCCGTGTCGAACCTCCAAGTCCGACACGGACTTCGTGTCCTATCTTTATTTCCGAGTGCATGATTCATTTCGATGGCAGGGAACTCGGGACCTGAAACTTTGCATCACAGCAGAGGTTGGGCCGGATACGGAATTCGATGTTCAATTTGATGGATCTGACAGCTCGGCACCTTTGATGGGGGGGTATACCTTGTCGCCACCTTCCCGCAGGCACCGGATTTCATCGACTCTCTCCGAATACGCGTTCGATCTCAAGGATGCGCGGTTTCTTAACTCCCAAAACGGTGGGGCAGATTTCAGGATTCGGAAACTAAACGGAGATTTATGCATCAGAGCTTTGGAAATCATCAAAGTTCCTGACATCGACAGTGATGTCGGCATGAACATTGAGATATCCATTGAAAACATCGTAGCCCATCAACTGACCGTCAGGGTTCACGGCCAACCCTCAACGCGCTACGTTGTTGAATCATCGCGAGACCTTGTCGTCTGGAGCGCGCTGTCATCGGTGTTTATCGCTTCCAACCAGAAGAGTGGCGACGTCCAGGTGGCCAAGCGATGGCCGGTGCAATTTTTCAGGGTGCGTAATGATTATTGATGTGACAGTGCTACCAGAGGTGAACCAGTATTCCCGCAGAAATTGAGGCCTTCAGCGAATGCCTATTTCCCCTCGTTCCAGAGGATGTGTGTTCCGCTTTTGCCCGGGACAACAATATCTTTCAAACCATCACCATCCAGGTCGTGCACACGGATCTGCAGACCAATGCCTGGTCCTTCACCTGCTGGCGCAGAGGAAATGATATGTTTTGTCCAAGTCCCTGTTTCAGTTATCCATTTGTAATATTGAATAGTCATGTCGTCATGAGCCCCCGCATCATTTCCGGAGTGAGCGTAATACCGTTTTCCGGTGATGAGTTCATTGTGGCCATCATTGTCAACATCGTCCCAGGCAAGCGAATGACCTTGGGAAAATGACTTGTCAATCAGGTGCTGACGCCAGGTAATTGTCCCATCAGGCTGTGGCGCGAGTTGCTCCTGCCAGTAGAGTCCATAGCTATGGCCGTCAGACCAGATCAAGTCGTTCCGCCCATCGTCATTGAGGTCAAGTATGAGGATGGGGCAACTGGCGTGCGGAAGGTCGAAATCATGGTGATACTCCCATGTTCCTGAGAACGGTCCACTTGAGGGCTGTTCATACCAGCCGGCTTGGAAAACGATGTCCTGTCGACCATCACCATTAAGATCGCCGAAGCCCATACCATGGCCATTACCACTCTTGGAGACGACATGCTTGCTTGCTGAGACACTTCCATCCCCCGCACGAACAAGGCGAAAAATCTGCATGGGATTTTTGGGGTTCCATGAGTTCTCAATAAACTCGGGGGTTCCGTCACCGTCGATGTCATGGAGAAAAGTCGCTTCGTTATGCCCCGTGCCCGTGTCCACGAGTTGGTGAACGGGCCAGAGCCCCTTGGCATAGTTGCCCTTTCCCGGATTTTCAAACCAGTCGACGTTCTTGAGTGTGAACGCACCGGAAAGAACGTCGAGATCACCGTCACCGTCCATGTCATACAGGTGCTCGGAGTTGTTCTGCATGTAGTCGGCTCCAAAAGGGAGGATCTTGCGGAGCGGCTGCTGCTTGAAATCAGGCGCCTGATACCAGAATTCCCCAGAGGTAATATCCAGTTGGCCATCGCCGTTGATATCGCCCACTGCGACACCTTCATTATTGTCCTTGTGAAGTTGTTGCACGCGCCACGCATGCTGCGTCGCGGCATTGCTTGTTGACGTCGTAGTGAAAGCTAAGAAAAGAACCAGGGGGATGATATGTGCGTGATGCATGATGGTGAACTATAGGGACAAAATCTCCCTTGCTTCAAGAGCTGAAAGACACGTGGTTGAAAGGATGGAAACATCCATATCTTAGCCCGGCCAGTCCCTCGATTGCCATGACGAGTATCAGGTCCAGAGGGGGAGTGTTCAGCGAGGCTTGAAATTCAGTCGGCATATGGATTTGTATCGGTTTGTCATCTGTGACTTCTTCTTTTTAAAAACGGCCAGCAATCATTTGTCCCCCGATGAATAATCCAAGATACCATACCAGCCAGGAAATTTTTTGTGACTGCTATTTTTTTTGGAAAGCAAGCATTACAAGACAGTGATCAAGCAAGGCGTTGAAGTGAGTTTCAAGAATGATGCACTGATTTTTGAGGTGCCAGAAGAACAGAAATCGTCTGGCATGAATCTACTGAAAAGACCGTAGAAAGATTGCGTAATGAGCAAGTAAGAATATTGGATGGATGCATGAGTGGGCAACGAGGTTCGAACTGGCAGGATCGAGAACTCGATGACGAAAATCAGGAGCGACACCATCGATTACCAGCCAGACGACAGATCCAAAATTCGGGAGCTTGTCGTTGATTCGCTCAATTTGCCCGGGGTGGCCAAACCGCGCTGTCATCGATGGGTTCCGTGGTTCGTATCTGAATCCAGGGAACATCGTTTGGTCCCATCGGTGATGAGACGATGGTCTTTGACAAGGTGTCTGGGTCCCTCCATTTGTGCACTTCCGCATGTCCGTCCGAAAATGAAAATCCTGCAGCGCCATTGTGGTAATTCGCTGGCATATTTCCCCAGGTGTTCACTCGGTTGACGAACGTCAAGTGGTAGCCATCATCAATAGCGTCGGGATGCTCGTCCAGGAAAACATACTTCTCAGCAGGTTCAATAATTGAGGATAGCTTGCGAAATGTGTAGTGCGTTCTGGAGATTTCTTTGGTGTACCAACTATTACCGTTCATACAACCGTTCATCGACATGCTCCTGATCCTCGGAAAGCTTTGCCCTCCAATTTTAGATTTGCTTCGATCGGCCGGGCACTTGTAGATCCCCAGCGATTGATTGTAATTCCAGAGGAGGCCCTTGGGCGCCATGAGATGAGTGATGTTGGTTCCGTCTTGCGGCGTTCTGAGCCAACCTTCAACCCAACCAACTTGATCGCCACAACACCCATTGGGAACAAGCTTGTCTTCGTTGTCGTCTGCGTACATGAACCAAGCCAATTGGAGTTGTTTATTGTTGCTCATGCATTTGATCCCTTGTGCTTTAGTCTTTGATTTTGAGAGAGCGGGTAAGAGCATTCCAGCCAGGATGGCGATGATGGCAATCACGACCAGCAATTCGATCAGGGTAAATGCACCAATACGGGTAGAGGAATGAGTTTTCATAACCAGGTCTTTGGGAATAATTCGAAATTAACGGATGCGCCCAATGGGTTCAACTTAAAAATCTTGTATGCAGCCCGAAGCTTAGATTGGGTATTCTGCCATCTTTTCACCAGCGCGGGTCATTATCCAACATCACTTTCTGAGTTTCTGTCGAGCCATGTTACCTGAGATAAAGCATCAAAGAGGTCTGATCAAGGCCCTAAGGAAGAATGCTCAAAACCTCACTGAAATAGACCAAAGGCGTCTAGATACATCGTTCAATCGCTATCCTTTAATCCAAGATCTCTACCAGCGACAACTTAAATTACGCTCCATGCTCAAACTTAAAACCATGAACAAAGATATGTGTCGGTTACAGATCCCCGAACTCATGGACTTACTATCAGAACTTCAATCCTGTGGTCTGGAAGCTATAAAAACTTTAAGTCAGACCTTAACTTCCTGGATAGAGGAGATCCTCCGGATGTGGCGCTTTACAAGGAGTAATGGGAATACTGAAGGTTACCATCGAAAGATGAAGCTCATCCAGCGACGAGCATACGGGTTTAGAAACTTTGAAAACTACCGGTTACGGGTCATTGCACAATGCGGATGACGAAACGAAACATGAACTAAAAATAGAAATCCCCAAACTTTGGTGCAGACCCCGCTGAGGCTAGGTGTGGGCTGAGATTTAAGAGGACAAATCCGCGCCAAAATCTCCATTATTTACGTAAGTAGTTGATGGAGATGGTCGGAGCGACAGGATTCGAACCTGCGACATCCAGCTCCCAAAGCTGGCGCTCTGCCAAGCTGAGCTACGCTCCGACACGAGACAGGGCAGTAATAAGGAGTAAA